>ENA-UPSB01000477-UPSB01000477.1-bioreactor-metagenome-genome-assembly--contig:-NODE-477-length-66672-cov-18.876398_pt1 | contig 66672 bp, 68 predicted proteins | sample MGYA00238182_ERZ773286 | MGnify/ENA primary metagenome ERZ773286 (study PRJEB29026, sample SAMN07631240) | bioreactor metagenome | isolation source: Switchgrass digestor | place: USA: Dartmouth... | reverse complement strand
ATAAGCAATGGATTTACCAAATTTTGCACGGCATTTAATATTGCAATTTATACCTGTTTCCTTTCTTAATTTTAATTGTTGACAAAAAGGAAAATATATGAAATACTTTTTGGAAAGTCCGATGTGCATATCAAATGGTACCGTTAAGGGGGATTATTGTTATGAATGATCTGAAATATAAAGGTACTCCTCAGCTTGAAACCGAAAGACTTATATTAAGAAGACTCAGGTCTGAGGATGAAAACGATATTTTCGAGTATGCCTCGGATGAGGAAGTATCCCGGTTTGTGTTCTGGAATACACACAGGTCGATAGAAGATTCCCGTAACTTTATCAGCTTCACTCTTGGCAGGTATGACAGAGATGAAGCAGGGGAATGGGGCATTGTCCTGAAAGAAGAGGATAAACTTATCGGAACCATAGGTTTTACAGGTTTTGATGCGAGAAGCAGGCGTGCGGAAATAGGATACGTTCTTTCCAGGAAATACTGGGGACAGGGAATCATGCCCGAGGCTTTGAACAGGCTGCTGGAATTTGCTTTTACCGAAATGGATCTGAACAGAATTGAATGTTCTTACGTTTCACCAAATGAAAAATCAGGAAGGGTCATGCAGAAAGTCGGTATGAGCTATGAAGGGACCGCCAGGGAAAAAGTATTTTTCAAGGGCCGGTTCTGGGATCTCAAACAGTATGCGATTCTTAAATCGGACTGGGTAAAAAAAGAAAAGCCATAATGGTTTAATCTGATTTTGGCAGGACAACTTCTGCCATAAATCCTTTGCCTTTGTCGCTGTATAAGTTCAAATGTCCGTGATGGGCCCGGGCAATTCTTTCAACCATCGGTAATCCCAGTCCGTGACCGTTTTTGCGCCGGTGCTTCCTCTTAACGGAATACGGCAGTTCAAGCAAATCGGGAAGCACTTCCCGTTCAATTCCCCTGCCGTTATCGGAAACAGTAAAACTGCAGGTTTGATTGATTTCATCGGAGGATATTTTCAGTTGTATCCGGCATCCGTCGGGGTTATGGATAATGCTGTTATGGACCAGGTTGGAAAAAGCACGGGTTAAAAGCCTCTCATCTCCGTCAACCATGGCGTTTCGGTCCAAAACCTCAATTTCAATTGTAAAACGTTCGTCAAGCCCGTTGTTTAATAATTCTGAGGCTATTTGCCTGGCCAATGCCGGCAAACGGATTGTTTTTTTCTCGAGAGGCTGCATTTCATATTCCAGCATTGAAACAAGATTAAGGTCATTCACAAGGGCTTTAAGTTTTTCAGCTTGCTGGCGTATAATACTTGCCTGCATTCTTTGCTCATCCGGGATAACGGGGTTTTCTTCCAAATCGCTTGCATAGCCAAGTATCATTGAAAGAGGTGTGCGGATATCGTGTGAGATGCCGGCTATCCAGTTTGATCTGGCCTCATCTCTTTTCCTCAGGCTTTCGTTTTTCTGCTGCAACAATGCTGATGCCCGGTTCACACTGTGGGCAATACCTGATAAAACCCCTTTTGGTTCTATATATACTTCCCTGTCTTCTGCAAGATCCTGTATTCCCCGGGTCAGGGGACGGATTGAGCGAATTAATCCCGAACCGATGATAAGCGACAACAGCAAGGCCAGTACAATATTGGCAGCAAATAAAAATACAAGTTTCATGGGCAGGGAGGAGGCCCATTCGGTAGGGAAAACATGTACATACTTTGCCAGGCTTTCCCTGGGATACCCGACCACTACAAGGCCTTCGCTGTGTTCCCAAACAAAAACAGGGTAATCCATCAGGTAATTACGGGTGAATTTGGCAACATCGGACAGAGAATATTTTTTTGGCACTTCTTCAGGAAGCATGTATTCCCATGCCACATAACCCGTATTGTCAATCAGCATTGCCCATGCCTTATTCTGTTTCAGGGTGTCTTCCATGCCTGACCCCAGGTAGTAGGTACCTGATTCTGAATGCAGGTTTTCTGCAACTTTCTGAACGACAGTACCGGGAGACTGACCTGTATTTATCCCTTTGAATACCACTATACCGAGCAGTATAAAATTTGTAACCAGCAAAAATAAAGATATTATAATGGTTGTATTTACAAAGCGCTTTAAAATTCGGGCTGTTCCTTCTATATTTATCACTCCCTGGTTATCAGTTTGTATCCTAATCCTTTTATCGTAATCAGATATTCAGGATTGGACGGGTTATCTTCTATTTTTTCCCGTATGCGGCGTATATGCACCATAAGTGTGTTCTCATAGCCATAATAATCGTCATTCCATACAGCCTGGCACAATGCATCGCTGGTTACAATCCTGTTCCGGTTTTCATAAAGCTTGAGAAGCAATGCATGTTCTTTCGCAGTGATGGAATATTCTTCATCGCCATGCCGAACTACGCCGCTTTCAAGGTCTACAATGCGATCACCCAGCTGAAAGACCGGATATTGTTCTTTTCTTGGTGGCGAATAAACCCGTCTGAGAACTGCCATTACGCGAAGGAGCAGTTCCCGCGGCAGAAAAGGTTTTACAATGTAGTCGTCTGCACCAAGGCCAAGACCCAATATCCGGTCTTCATCCTCACCTCTTGCAGATAAGAAAATTACCGGAATGTTTGAAAACTTTCGAATGGCCGACAGGAGGGAAAAACCGTCCCCGTCAGGCAGCATAACATCCAAAATGGCGATATCGGGCTTAGCGGTTTTGCAGATTTTCATTGCCTCGGCACAGTTTGAAGCATGATATACGCGGCTAAACCCTTCTTTGCGAAGAAAGCCGTCTATCATGATCCTTATTTCGCGTTCGTCATCCACTATGAGTATTTTTTTGCCTTTTAAATCTTCCATGTAAAACTCACCTTTATTAATTATACAGTTTTTTAAGATGTTTTCACCTGCAAATCAGGCTGTTTTCATAATTTAAGGTTGCTGTAAGGTTGGTTTCAGTTTGGTGAAAGGTTATCCTGCTATATTTTCGCATAGGAAATTTAAATATTGGAACGGGAGAGAATCAATATGAATGAAGTTATTACTACCTACAACCTGTCAAAAAAATACGGGGATGTATATCGTGTGAGGGATGTAAACCTGTCGGTCGGTGAAGGGGATATATACGGCTTTCTCGGACCGAACGGCGCAGGGAAAACGACTACGCTGAAAATGATTCTGGGGTTAACCAGGCCAACTGATGGAAAAGTAATGGTATTTGGGAAGGATTTAAAAGAAAACCGGGAGTTTATCCTGAAGAAAACCGGATCACTGATAGAGGCCCCATCTTACTACGGGCATCTTACCGGACTGGAAAATATGCGTGTTATTCAGAGACTCAGGGATTTGCCCGCCAGGAACGTGGATGAAGCGTTAAGGATTGTCCGCCTGGAAAAACATAAAGACAAGAAAGTAAACGAGTATTCTCTCGGGATGAAACAGCGCCTGGGAATTGCGATGGCAATCATGTCATTCCCGAAGCTGCTGATCCTGGATGAGCCTACAAACGGGCTGGATCCTGCGGGTATAGGGGAGATCCGTGAACTCATTAAGTCATTGCCGCAGCGCTATGAAATGACAGTGCTGGTTTCCAGTCATCTTCTTTCGGAAATTGAACAGACGGCGACAAAGGTAGGCATCATCAACAACGGAATCATGATGTTTCAGGGAACCCTTGAAGATTTGAAAAAAGAAAAACATCCTGCCATTATGATAAGGACAGGAAATAATGAGCTTGCACTGGAACTGCTGTTGAAAAGAGGTTATACACCTTTGCCGGACCGGGAATTTCTTTTGTTTGAAAATTTGAGTGATGAACAGATCTCACATGTAATCAAAATTCTGATATCAGACAACATTGATGTATTCAGGATTGAAGAACGGAAGAAAAATCTGGAAAGCATTTTCCTGGATATGACGGGAAAGGGGAGCAGTTTGTAATGAAACTTATAGGCATTGAGCTTTATAAATTGCGCAGAAAACATCTGTTTCCGATGATTGCAATATTTTTGGCCGTGGAAATCGCGTGGGCTTTTATTGTAACCGGCAGGCTGACGGCAAGGAATTCTGAAATTGCAGGATGGGAATCGATTATAGCGATGATTTCGTCAATGAACGGGTTGTTTTTTCCTGTTTTATCCGCCGTATGTGCATCCCGGATATGTGATATGGAACATAAGGGAAATACGCGGAAAATGCTGTTTGCCCTTTCAGTAAAGCCGATTAAGCTCTATGCGGCAAAGTATGCCTGCACATCTCTCGTTTTATTTATTGCAGCCCTGCTTCAGGTACTTGCCATTACAGTTTTTGGAATTGCCTGTAATTTTGAGAGGTCCGTCCCGCTGCTTCTGCTGTTCAGATTCTTCACAGGGACAGTTATAACCAATATGATTGTTACTGTATTTCAGCAATGGATATCAATGGCGGTCAGGAATCAGGCTTTTGCCCTGACTTCTGGCATGGTCGGCGGTTTCATAGGTGTCGTGGCTGATTTGTTCCCTCAACATATAAGAAGGGTTTTTATATGGTCATACTATACCGGCTTAAGCCCGGTTTCCCAATTATATATGGATGAGAATGTCAGATTTTTTGTACGTGATACCGGTTCTTTAATGCCGGTGATAATGGTTTTGATTGCTGCCGGAATCGGCATTTATCTGGCCGGAAGTATTCATCTGTCAAAACAGGAGGTGTAAAAATGATATATATGTTTAAACGGTGTATTTCTGCCGAATGGATGAAACTGCGACATTCCAGGGTATGGATTATACTGGCGGTTTTGTCGCTCATAAGTGTATTTATTGGATTTGCCAATTTCCGCATGAACAGTGAGGTATTAACGAAAGGATGGTACAGTTTATGGTCCCAGGTGGGATTGTTTTACGGGGAATTCTTTTTGCCCGTCCTGATAGCCATATTGTGTGCCTATGTGTGGAGGCTGGAACATCTTAATAAAAACTGGAACATGATAATGACAGCGCCGGTGCCGGCGGCATGTATTTTTGCCGCAAAACTGACCGTGGTTGTTTTCCTGTTGTTTTTCGTTCAGGCATTTCTTGTAATATTGTATTTAGTCAGCGGAATACTGGCAGGCCTGGGTTTTCTCCTTCCCGTTGAATTTTCCGGCTGGATTCTGAGGGGATGGGTGGCTTCTGTTGCAATCGCTTCAATTCAGCTGCTTCTGTCTATGCGTATCAGAAGTTTTGCCGCTCCTGTCGGTATAGGTTTGTGTGCCGTTTTCATTGGCCTTGGTATGTACGTGGCCCGTTTGGGAATGTACTTTCCGCATTCACTGCTGACAACAGGTATGGGAGTGCTCAGCCAGACAGGTCTTTCATCCGGAGAAAATCTTCTGTTTACAGCAATGTGCTTATTTTATATGACAGCCTGCAGTATTACGGCTATATACCTGATGCACAGGTCGGATGTAGTGGCCTGAACGTAAAAAAGGAGGCTTACAGGCCTCCTTCTATTATTATCGGGCTGTTTTCAAATAATTGGTTTGTCAGCGAATTTCCTTTTTCATAACTGCTATTTTAATTTGAACTTCTGTGGAATGTACTTTGTTTTCATCTTCGCATATAACGAATCCGACTGATTCATACTTGCTGTTTTTATGGAATCGGTACAGTTGTTATTTTATCAATAATTTCTGAATAATCAAAACACGCTGTTTATTAAAAATATAACAACATTAAAATATGCGCTTTATGCGAAATGATTTGGTAAAATATAAATGCTGTCTCAATCATACTAAAAAATAAAAACTTCGTCATTATTAGTAAAAATGATATCCAGGTTTTTGAGAGAAACAATTGAAATACGTATTATCGTATCGCTGTCGCGGCATAAAGAAAATCTAAAAAATTAACCGATTTGAACAGGGAAAAGCAGGGTAAATATGAAGAAACAGAAGCGATATAAAAATGGCTTTGGTTTCAACGTGTTAGGAGGTAATTATATGAAAGTTTACGATTTCAAGGTAAAGGCACAGGATGGCAGTGAAGTGGACCTGTCCACATATGCAGGGAAAGTACTGCTTATTGTAAATACAGCTACCGAATGCGGATTTACACCACAGTATGATGATCTTCAGGATATGTATGATGAGTTTCATGATAAAGGGTTTGAAATTCTTGATTTCCCATGCAACCAGTTTAACCAGGCACCCGGAACGGATGCCGAGATTCATGCTTTCTGCGTAGGGAGGTTCGGCATTACATTTCCGCAGTTCAGTAAAGTCGATGTGAACGGCGAGAATGCCATTCCTCTTTATAAATGGCTTACTTCGAATACCACATTCCAGGGATTCACAGGCCCGATGGAAAAAGTTCTGACACCGCTGGTTGAAAAGATGGATAAGGATTATAAAAACAACGGCAATATCAAGTGGAATTTTACCAAGTTCGTAATTGACAGAAACGGAAACATTGCTGCCCGTTTTGAGCCCACTGCCGATATGAAAGATGTCCGGGCAAAAATTGAAGAACTCCTGTAATATGTTACAGTAAGAGATTGTAAAATCGCTGTTCCCGGATGCTGAACTTATAAACTGCACAATAGCAAGACCTAATCTTCCCTGATAAAAGCTGCCTTTGCGGGAGTTGATTTCTTCCCGCAGGGCGGCTTTTTTTGCTTGTTTTTGGTTTGATGTTCTGCATTTATTTACCCTGGGATTATATCAGCGCTGTTTGAAGAAGCAGCTGCTTTGTAATATAATATTAAATACTGAACCGGGAGGGAGAAGGATGAAGTATATTGTAGCCGTTAATGCCAGTCCGCGTATTCACTGGAATACGGCCCGGCTGATAGAAGCTGCGGCAAGGGGAGCACAGGAAGCCGGGGCTGCAACTGAAATAATACATCTTTACAGATTGGATCCTTTTAAAGGCTGCATTTCATGTTTTGGCTGCAAGTTGCCTGAAAGCTTTGGCAAATGTGTTGTCAAGGATGGTTTGACTGATGTGCTGGATAAAATCCGCAGAGCGGATGGCCTTATCATTGGTTCGCCAAATTATCTGTCAGAAATGACAGCAGGATTCAGGGCGCTTTATGAACGGCTGGTTTTCCAGTCCCTGACATATAATAAAGAACGGCCTAACTGCAATGTGCATATGATTCCGGTACTTCTTATCCATACCAGCAACTGTGATGAAAGTTACTATGACAATGCTGCTGTAAAACCGCAGTTTCTCATTTTTCTGTTGATATTGACACACATGATGGATAAATATATATATAGTTAATACATAACGGGAATAAGAGAGGATTGTATGTTTTTCTTAGGCGTATTCGGTATACATGATAAGGAAAAATATATAGGTGCATATAACAATATCATATGCCCGTCATGCGGAAGCCTGGCCAGGTATGAGATCTTTAGGCTGTACAGGTATTTTCATGTTTTTTTCATACCTGTTTTCAGGTGGAATGTAAGGTACATGGTGAAAACCTCATGCTGCGGAAGGCTGTATGAACTGGACCCGTATGTCGGCAGAGAATTTGAGAAAAATCCATATACCGGGATAAGGGAAGAAAATTTAAGGCCTGTAAGTGAGTATATGCCTTACAAGTATTGCATAAACTGCAGAACCAATGTGCCGGCCGAGTTTAATTACTGCCCTTACTGCGGCGGGAAATTGTAGCATTTATCATTCCTGTATTGAATAAGATTTTTTGTTCTGGTACAATTTAGTTAATTGTATATGAAAAGCACATAAACTTTTACTGACGGCTTTCGTAAATAATAAAGGAAGAAAACAAATCATGAAATAATCAAAAGAAAAAGAGGATTGCTATGGCTGGTTTTTTTGGATTGTTTGACTATACAAAGGAAGGGCCGGGTGTACCAAAGGACGCACCCCCGAAATCCAGATTCAGAATATTTTTTGAAGTTCTGGGAAGAAAATTCTGGAATATTGTTAAGGTGAACCTGCTTTTCGGAATATTTAACATACCGGCAATTATTTTCCTTGTTATCTTTGCGGTATACCTTCAGGCTTTGTTGACGCAGAATATAACGCTGGAGCCTGAAGAAATGGTAACAAACCTGTTTTTTGGAACCATTCCGTTAATGACGATTTTTATTTGTCTGCCTTTAATTACCGTAGGGCCGGCACAGGCGGGAATGACATATGTTCTTAGGAATTATTCCCGTGAAGAGCACGCATTTATCTGGGGGGATTTTAAGGAACATGCTCTGAAGAATTTTAAGCAGAGCATCATTGTAAGCATTATCAATGCTTTTTTTACAGTGCTTGTAATACTGGATATTTATTTCTACCTCAATTACCAGACCGACAATCTGCTTATGACTGCTGCCACGGCTTTCATTATCATGGCTTTTGTAATATTCATGATGATGAGTATGTATATATACCCGATGATGGTCACATTTGACTTGTCGGTGAAGCAGCTGTACAGAAATGCTTTTCTGTTTGCAATAATGAAGTTTTTCCCGAACCTTCTGATTCTGGTAGTTGTTTTCCTGTACCTGTTCTTCTCGTTCTATTATCCTGTAATAGGATACCTTCTGTTTATTTTCATCAGCATGGGGCTTACAAGTTATATTACAAACTTTTATGTTTATTCGAAGATAGAAAGGTACATGATTCAGCCTGCAATGGAGGCTGATAAGGGAGAAGACAGCGGCGACATGGAAGGGGAGGACAGAATATTCTCAGATAAACCCATTCTTCCCAATAAATCGGATGACAATACCAATTAAATAAATGTTTTACAAAAAATCCGGATATTATATCAGATTCAGAAAAGTAAAAGGGCAGTTGCTGGACTGCCTTTTTGTTTTTATGGTGAATCAATTCAGTCAATAATCAATAATCATACATATATACCTTAATCCGTTTTTTTCACTGTATTTTGGTAAAATCACATATATCCATGTAAGAAACACACAATTCCATTCTACGAACAGGAAATTTGTTATACCATACGACTAAAGACATGGTCTAAAAACCATAACAAGGGGGATAAATGAGTTATGAAAAGACGTGTTTTTTCAGTCATGCTGTCATTAATTCTTGTATTGGCAATGCTGGCAGGTTGCGGTAACAATACAGCAGACAAATCGTCATCAACACAACCTGCAAATTCACAGGGGAATGCTTCCGGGGACAAAACACCGGCAGCTGCAGGACCTGTAATCATTACATATGGCTTATGGGACAGCAATCAGGCAGTAGGATTTGAAAAAATGGCAGCTGAGTTTACCGAGAAAAATCCCGGCATAAAGATTGAGATTCAGTTAAACGGATGGTCAGATTACTGGACAGCATTGGATGCAGCGGCTTCAGCAGGTACATTGCCTGATACATTCTGGATGCATTCAAACAATTTCTACAGGTATGCTTCAAATGATATGTTAATGACAATGGATGATTTAATTGCTTCCAGTGACAAGATAGACCTTAATAATTACCCTGAAGGTCTGGTTGCCCTTTATAACCATAACGGTAAGCAATATTGCATACCAAAGGATTTTGATACCATCGGATTATGGTACAACAAGACCATGTTCGACGAAGCCGGCCTGGAATATCCTGATGAGACCTGGACATGGGACGATCTTTATGAAGCAGCCAAAAAGCTTACTAAACCGGATAAGTCCCAGTACGGTTTTCTTGCTGCCCTGCATAACCAGGAAGGTTTCTACAATTTCATATACCAGAATGGCGGAACGGTTATTACTCCTGATAAAAAATCAGGGTATGATGATCCCAGGACCATTGAAGCAATGGAGTTTTATGTAAAGTTTGTAAAAGAAGGATTATCTCCGTTGATATTCGGTGATGCAGAGCGGGCTGAGGCAATGCAGAACGGCCTTTGCGCAATGGGTTTCTTCGGTTCGTGGAACCTTTCGGGATTTGCTGCTAATGAATACATGGCAGAAAACTTTGATGTAACGGTACTCCCCGCAGCCCCGAACGGTGGAAGAGCTTCTATTTACAACGGTCTTGGATATGCCATAGCACCGAATACCAGGAATGCGGATGCAGCATGGAAATGGGTAGAATACCTTGCTTCTGAAGAAGGACAACTCAGACAGGCAGAACTTGGAATTGCAATTTCAGCATATAAGGGAACAGCAGATGCATGGGTTGAATCCAATAAAACTTTCAATATCAGATGCTTTATTGATATGCTGGATTATGCAGTGATAAGACCGTATTCAAATACGACGGCGGTTTGGGAAGATAAAGCTTATGAAGAATTAAGAGGAGCTTTCACGGGTGAAAAAACCATTGAACAAGCCTGCAGGGATGCCGCGGCAGTTATGAATGAAAGTCTCGCACAGGAAAGGTAAATTCTGAATAAGATAAAAGCATTACTGATGCGGTAACCCTGACAGAGTTGCCGCATCAGTATAAAGCTATTCAAAACGGCATATCGGGAAGGGCTGAAAAAATGACAGGTGGAAAGAAGAAGGTAAAAATCAATGAATGGTTGTGGGGTTGGTTTCTGGCAGCACCTACGGTAATCGGGCTTGTAATTCTGAATATTATACCTGCGATCCAGACATTCTATTTAAGTTTCTTTAAAAGCGGTGATTTCGGCCGGGGAAATATATTTGTAGGATTGGAAAATTACAGGAAACTGATAAATGACACACAGGTATGGTACGCAGTAAGAAATACGCTGCTGTATACTTTACTGGTTGTTCCGGCAAGTGTTTTTCTGGCAGCTGTTATAGCGGTATTGCTCAATAAGAATATAAAGGGAAAGAGCATATACCGCAGTATTTATTATATGCCTGTAATTGCCACTCCTGCGGCCGTTACAATGGTTTGGAGATGGCTTTATAATAATCATTACGGGCTTATTAACTATATTTTGAAACAATTGGGATTAAACCCTGTCAACTGGATAGACGATCCCAATGTAGCCCTTTTATCAATAGCAATCATCAGTATATGGAGTACAACAGGTTATAATATGGTGCTTATTCTTGCCGGGCTTCAGGAGATTCCTGCAGTCTACTATGAAGCTTCAAACATAGACGGTGCAAATGCAATAACCCAATTTTTCAGAATAACAATACCCCTTGTTTCTCCGACATTGTTCTTTGTTGTTACCACCTCGGTAATTCAATGCATGCAGGTTTTTGATGTTGTCTATATGATGATTGATGTGGCAAGACCGTCATATGACAGTACTGTATCTTTGGTTTATCTCTTTTACAATAATTCATTCAAGTATCTGAACAAGGGTTATGGTTCAGCCATTGTAATGGTGTTGCTTCTTGTAATTTCGATTATTACGGTAATACAGGTTAAGCTGCAGAAAAAATGGGTTAATTATATGGGCTAGGAGGATTATAATGACAGTCAGAGACAAAGCCTGTCGGGTTATTATACATATATTTCTCATATTGGGATCATTTGCTATGGTTATGCCGTTTGTCTGGATGGTTCTGACATCATTTAAGTCCGTTACTGAAGCCACTCAAATGAATCCTTTTGTATTTTTTCCGACAAAATGGAGATTTGAAAATTATATTGACGTAATAAAACAGAATAACTTTTTAAGGTTGTATTATAATACTTTTTCAATGATTTTCTGGCGCGTGGTCTGTGCCGTTGCTTTCAGTTCAATGGCCGGATATGCATTTGCAAGGCTTCGGTTCCCCGGAAGGGATTTCTGTTTTGGAATTGTGCTGTTCCAGATGATGATCCCTACACAGGTTTTCATTATACCCCAGTACCTTATGGTAGATAAACTTGGGGCAAGGAATACAGTTTTTGCATTGGTTTTCCCCGGACTTGTAAGTGCATTCGGAACCTTTTTGATGCGCCAGTTTTTCAGAAGTATCCCGGCTGAGCTGGAACAGGCGGCAAGAATTGACGGGTGCAGCATTGGACAGACATTTGCATTAATAATGCTGCCCTTGGTCAGGTCAGGACTGGTGGCGCTGAGCATATTTACTGCATTGTTTGCGTTTAAAGACCTTATGTGGCCTCTTATAGTAAACTCCAGCACCGACTATGCCACATTGGCATCTGCTCTGGCCAAAATCCAGAGTGCATATACCGTGAAATATAACATTCTGATGGCAGCCTCCGTTCTTGCCATCTGGCCGATGATAATAATTTATTTCATATTCCAGAAGCAATTCATGCAGAGTGTAACCACATCCGGGCTGACCATGTGATTTTAAGGGACATATACAGTACAGGAGGGTAATTGATGCCAATTGTCTTTCATGACGAATCAGGTGAATTTCATCTGTACAATAATTATATCAGCTATATTATTAAAATACTGCCCAATAAACAGCTTGGGAACCTTTATTTCGGCAAGGTTATAAAAGACAGGGATTCATTTTCGCATTTGTTTCAAAAAAAAGCAAGATCATTATTGGCTTATGTTTTTGAAAATGATCCGGCTTTTTCACTCCAGCATACCATGCAGGAATACCCGTCATACGGGACTACTGATTTCAGAATCCCTGCTTTCGAAATAAAGCAGAAAAACGGAAGCAGAATAGCCTGTTTTGAATATACGAAACATGAAATCATTGCTGGCAAGAAAAATCTTAAAGGACTTCCGGCAACTTATGTGGAAAAACCGGAAGATGCGGATACCCTTGCAATTACATTGTATGATGAACTTATTCAGACAGAACTGGTTCTGAGCTATACGATCTTCAATAATTTTCCCGCGATAGCCAGAAGTGCAAGGTTTGAAAACAAAGGCGATGACACGATTGTACTGGAAAGGGCAATGAGTGCAAGCGTTGATTTTATTGACAGCAATTATGAGATGATTCAGCTTTCAGGTGCATGGTCACGGGAACGGCATGTTAAGACAAGAAAACTGCAGCAGGGTATACAGGGAATTTACAGTATGCGTGGGAGCAGCAGTGCAGAACATAATCCTTTTATTGCACTCAAAAGGCCGAATACGGATGAAAACTGCGGTGAAGTTTATGGTTTCAGCTTGATATACAGCGGTAACCACATTGAACAGGTTGAAGTGGACACCCACAACATGACAAGGGTTATCCTGGGTATTCATCCCGATACATTTGAATGGCCGCTGGAAAAAGGAGAAGTTTTCCAGACTCCCGAAGCAATTCTGGTTTATTCTGACAAAGGACTCAATAGTATGAGTCAGACTTTTCATAAGCTGTTCGGAAGACATCTGATAAGCAGGCAATGGCGTGACAAAACCAGACCCATACTTATAAACAGCTGGGAAGCTACTGGTGCAGATTTTACCGAAGAAAAACTTTTGAAAATGGCGGAAATTGCAAAAGAACTCGGCATTGAACTGTTTGTGCTTGATGACGGTTGGTTTGGCGCCCGTGACAATGATAAAGCGGGATTGGGAGACTGGAATATAGTTAACAGGAATAAACTTCCAAACGGTATTGATGGGCTTGCAGACAAAATCGAATCAATGGGAATGAAATTCGGACTTTGGATTGAGCCGGAATGTGTAAACAAGGACAGTGAATTATACAGAAAACACCCTGACTGGATAATAGCTACCCCCGGAAGGAGTGCATCGGTTTCACGCAACCAGTATGTATTGGATTTTTCAAGGAAAGAAGTGGTCGATTATATCTGTTCCGTGTTGGAAGAAGTTCTGAGCAGTGCAAAAATATCCTATGTTAAGTGGGATATGAACAGGTATATAACCGAATGTTACTCTCCGGAGATGGATGCGGACAGCCAGGGGAAGGTTTTTCACAGGTATATTCTGGGGGTATACGATTTGCTTTCAAGATTAACAGAGAGGTTTCCATATATTCTTTTTGAAACGTGCTCAAGCGGCGGCGCGCGGTTTGACCCCGGAATACTGTTTTATGCTCCTCAGGTATGGACCAGTGACAATACTGATGCCGTTGAAAGGCTGAAGATTCAGTACGGAACTTCGCTGGTCTATCCTTTAAGCACTATGGGCGCTCATGTTTCCGAAGTTCCCAATCAGCAGGTCGGAAGAATTACGCCTATAGAAACCAGGGCAAATGTAGCTTTCTTCGGAGTATTTGGCTATGAACTGGATTTAACCTTATTGACTGATGAGGAAAAAGAAAAGATAAAGAAACAGGTCGCGTTTTATAAGTCCCACAGGGAACTTCTTCTTAAAGGGACGTTTTACCGTATTTTAAGCCCGTTTGACGGAAATGAAACATCCTGGATCGTGGTATCGGAAGATAAAACAGAAGCAATAGCAGGGTATTACAAGATTTTGAATTATGCAAACGAAGGATGGCAAAGGCTTAAACTTGTCGGGCTTGACAAGGACATGAAATATATTATTAACAACAATAATGAAAGGTATTATTACGGTGATGAGCTGATGAACGTCGGTATTGTACTGAAAAATGAAGATTTTTGCCCGAACGGAGCCGACTTTTCGTCAGTAACGTTTTATTTAAAAAGTATATAAACAGGAATATTTAAAAGGGCGGACAACATATTTTTGACCCCGGTGAAAGTCACGTATCATTCGCCCTTTTTACTTGCCCTGACTAATTCTTCAATTTGCGTCCTGTATTCGGTAGGACTGATATTATAATACCTTTTGAATAGCCTGGAGAAATAAAGGGGGTCGGAATAACCTACACGCACTGAGATTTCGGTTATTGACAGATTTGATTTTTTAAGGAGATTGCGGGCTTTTTCAAGGCGATAGTTAATCAGGTACTGCTGAGGGGATACATGCATTATTTTCTTAAACACGTTTGCAAGATAACTCCTGTCAATTCCGATATAATTCGCTATGTCATTTACCTTGATGTCCCTGTCGTAATTATGATCAATAAACTCAAGGGCATGTTCAACGTAAATCTGGTAAGGATAATCATATATGTTGTGCTGTTCATTTGCATTGCTTTCGTTAATCAATGCCGAAAGGAACATGAACAAAAAGCCTTCTCTCTTGAGATCGTTGGCATATGTCAGCTTGCTGGCACTTAACATCCCTTTTACACAATCCACGAGTTCATCTTTACATTTGAATACACCAACCCTGTTTTCCTTGTTCAGGGAAGCATAATTCAGGCATGTCTCGGCCTTGGCTCCGCCAAATCCCACCCATATATAGGTCCATGGATCTTCCATATCTGCCTGGTAAAAAGTAATTTCGTCAGGATAGATAATAAATGCGTTATATTCTCCGAGGTGATATGTTTTTCCGTCCGCCTGAAATATACCCTTTCCGCTCAATATGTAATGAATCAGATACTCTGAACGCGCAACGGGGCCATAATAATGCCCCGGATCACATTCTTCCATTCCACAGTAGCAGAGATATAAATCAACCGAATGTTTTTTAAGATACTCAAGACATTTGTAACGCGCTGAATTGGTGAATTTAGGTCTCATAAAATCCCCCAGTTCCAACAGATATGGCGGTTATAAAACCAAGGAACAATATACATATAAAATTTTACCATTAAACACCATAAAAAACAAATTACTTGTTCTTTTCGGAAGCATAATCCTCTTATACTCAGAAGTACCTGAAGATTGGCATATGTTGTCCGGCAATAACGTATATAATTGGAATACATACTTCAAAAAATGGACTTTTGCCTGCTGATACAGATAAACGAAAAAGGGCGGCTTATCAACCGCCCGTTATATATTAAGCAAATCCTTCATTGTATAGAAACCTGGTTCCTTGTCATACAGAAAAACTGCGGCCTTCAGTGCTCCGACACCGAAGATGTCCCTGCTGTTGGCAATATGCCTTAACTCAATTATTTCATCATTTCCTGCAAAAATTACAGTATGGTCGCCTGCTATATTGCCGCCCCTTATGGAGTGGATACCTATTTCATCCTTGCTCCGTTTTACCCGGTTTGAATGCCTGTCGTATACGTACCTGTATTTCTCGGGCACAACCTGGTTAATCGCGTCGGCAAGGGCAAGGGCGGTACCGCTTGGAGCATCGATTTTCTGGTTATGATGACGTTCAATTATTTCAATATCGAAATTGCTGTACAGTAGTTTTGCAGCTTTTTGAACAAGCTCGAGCAGAAGATTTACTCCAAGGGACATATTGGCCGAATACAGAACAGGGATAGCCTTTGAAGATTCCTTAAGTTTTGCAACCTGCTCATCCGACAGGCCTGTAGTAGCTACTATCAGCGGTATTTTTCCTGAAACTGCGTAGTTTAAAACTGCCTGTAATGCAGACGGATGAGAAAAATCAATAATAACATCCACTGTTACATTGCAGTTTTCAAGCCGGGTAAACACCGGATAATCATTTTTGACCGAATCATTGACATCATACCCTGCAACTATTTTTACATCTTCCCTGTAACGTGCAATTTTGGTAATTACCTGCCCCATTTTCCCGTTACAACCGCTTAACAGAATCCTAACCATAAACATTCATCCTTTCGTAGAAGCTCCAATTAAGGATAATACCCTTGTTTTATATCAGGCCATACTCAGAAAGTGCCGCACGCAGGGTATTCAGTCCTTTCTCGCTTATATCAACCAGCGGCATACGGCATTTGCCTACGTTCATTCCCATTTCATTCATAGCGGCTTTGACCGGAATGGGGTTAACCTCGCAGAACAGTGCGTTTACAAGGTTAATCATCTTAATCTGCAGTTCGCGGCTTGTTTCAATATCGCCGTCCAGGAATGAACGAACCATCTTATGTACGTCTGCCGGAATAATGTTTGCGGCAACCGATATAACTCCCTTTCCGCCAAGGGCAAGAAGAGGAACAACATTTCCGTCCTCACCGGAATATATAATCAGTTCATCACCGCAAAGGTACCTTGTTAATGCAACCTGGTTCAGATTGCATTCCTTCACAGCGACTATGTTGGGAATTTCACACAGGCGTTTCAGAGTTTCAGGGTTAATATTCAGATTAGTTCTCGACGGAACATTATAAAGTACAACCGGTATCCTGACCGACTCGGCTATTGCCTTAAAATGCCTGTACAATCCTTCCTGTGTAGTCTTGTTGTAGTAAGGTGTTACGGTAAGTATCGAGTCGGCACCTACTGATTCGGCATACTGGCTCAGCTCAATGGCATGCCTTGTGTCATTGCTTCCTGTGCCGGCCATAACATGTACCCTTCCCGCGATTTTTTCCACGGCAAATTTGATTACTTCCTTATGTTCCTCATCAGGCATGGTTGATGCCTCACCGGTGGTCCCGCAAATAAGTATGGCATCAGTTCCTTCCTTTATATGCCATTCGATAAGTTCTTCAAGCTTTTCAAAATCAACCCCGTCTTCTGTAAAAGGTGTTATAAGAGCTACGCAAGATCCCTCAAAAACAGGATACTTCAAAAAAATCACTCCCTTTCGAGGTATTCAGCAAGTTTTTGCGCAATCTGAACTGCATTGGTGGCTGCACCCTTACGGATATTGTCGGCAACAACCCATAAGTTTACGCCGCTTTCAACGCTTTCATCCCTGCGTATTCTTCCGACAAAAACTTCATCCCTGCCGCTTGCGGTAATGGGCATGGGGTATATGTTATTGGCCGGATCGTCCTGTACTATAATTCCCGGTGCTTCTTTCAGTGTATTCTTTAAGTCTTCAAGATCAAAAGGTTTCTCAAACTCAACGTTAATGGATTCACTGTGAGAATTAAATACAGGTACCCTGACGGTTGTAGCGGTAATGCGCAGATTCTGATCGTGCAGTATTTTTCTTGTTTCGTTAATCATTTTAAGTTCTTCCTTTGTATACCCGTTTTCCGTAAATACATCTATATGCGGCAGCAGGTTCCCGGCAATCGGATAGGGGAATTTTTTCGGAGGCTGACCGGCAAGTCCGTTTTCCAAATCCCGGTAACCTTCCATACCTGCTCCCGAAACGGCCTGGTAAGTTGAGTAAACAATTCTCTTAATATGATATTTGTCATGCAGCGGTTTTAACACAACAACGGCCTGGATGGTTGAACAGTTCGGGTTTGCAATTATACCCTTGTTCCATTTGATATCTTCAGGGTTAACTTCGGGAACAACAAGGGGGACCGAGGGATCCATTCTCCATGCGCTGCTGTTGTCTACAACCGTACAACCCTTTTCTGCGGCAATTGGTGCGTATTTAAGGCTGGTGCTTGCTCCTGCCGAAAACAATGCAATGTCTATTCCCCTGTCAAAGGAATTTTCAGTCAGTTCCTCAACGGTATATTCCTGTCCCTTGAAAGTTAATTTCTGGCCTGCAGATCTTTTGGATGCAAAAAGGAAAAGTTCTGAAATAGGAAAATCTCTTTCTTCAAGAACTTTCAGAAAAGTGCGTCCTACCATGCCGGTAGCGCCAACGACAGCCACTCTGTACTTTTTCATAATAAACCCTCCAAAATATTTATACTATATATAATGTTTATTTACAACATAAATGCTGAAGCCTTTTAAGTATCTTAAACAATTTCTGGAAGCGCCTGATAAAATAAAAACTGCTGACAGAACATCCAGCAGTTTGGTATACCTTATGGAAAGGTACAACACAACCGATAGCGCTCCATCAATTAAAAAATTGATGACAGTCCGGCAGTTGTTCACTGACGAACCAGGAAAACTCCTTATGGGAAGAATTTTCCTTCGGCATTTTTTCCTTTCGGATCATATCATCGGTACCCATATACCTCAATGAACCTACTGATAAAAAATGCACCTCTATCTTTCCTGTATTAAATTTTCGATATTAATTGTCCGGCAAACCGTGTAGATTTTCATATTCTATTACCGGTATAGGCGTCTGTTTTTAAAGATTATAGTTATAATAACATCAATTCATGGGCATGTCAAATAAATTGTTAATACCAGCTTATGAAAAAACGAATGATTTGTGACAGGGTATTTTTAAGTTCCGGACGGCATTGATTTCGGGTAACCCGAAAAAGCCCGTCGTTGAATTTATTAATTGGTTTTTAATGCCTTTTGGTTTACAGAAAGAGAAAGAAAGTTGAAGGCAAGTGCGATAATGCAGGGAATTAAGCGCCGCAAATTTACGGATGAATGATAAAAAAGCACTGAAATATGGTATTATGGAAGTATTACTATGAAACCTTGAATGACTGTAGTTTTTTCCGGTGAATTTGGAGGAATCAGCCATGAAAACAGGTAAAAAAGTCAGTATAAAGGTGAATGCCGGTATAACAGAAGGTGAACTCAAACATAAATGGAGATTTATAGGCTATGACGAAAACAACTATACCCATACCCCTGAAGGGGAAGAACTTATTTCGATGTTTGGCAGGCTTGAGGATTCACCGTATTACATCAGGGCGCACCATATGCTTTGCACCGGCAACCTGCACGGTACATACAAATGGGGTTCAACAAATGTCTATACGGCACGGATGAAGAGCCGGAAGTTTCAGGAATGGCTTCAATGTCGGATGATAACGGTATCCAGGTTATGATATACAGCCATCATGATGACTGGGATACAGAAACCGAGTTTGATGTGGATATGGAGATTGTCAATATACCGTTCAGCGGTCCTGTCAGTCTGAAACATTACCGGATTGACAGCACGCACAGCAATGCATATGCCGAATGGGTTGCCCAGGGAAAATCCAAGTACCCGTCCGGGGAACAGTATGAAAAGATTAAGGCAAAAGCCGGCCTTGAACTTTATGAACCCGAAAAGCGGGTACAGGTGACGGAGGGAAAACTGAATACGGGTTTCATGATGCCGGCGCATGCCGTATCGCTGATTGAAATAAAGCGGGTATGAACGATGGGAAAAACCATTTCAAAATACTGTTGACAAACATGCATTAACGAAGGTATAATGTAAAACTGTAAAGCAATTATACTTGACAGGGGTTTAATTGTGGAAGAATATGCAAAGGTAGCAATACTGCTTGATTTATACGGGCAGTTACTTACGCCGAGACAGTATCAAATACTGGATTTATATTATAACAGTGATTATACCCTTGGAGAAATTGCTGCACAGTTGAACATAAGCCGTCAGGGTGTATACGATGGCGTGAAAAAAGGGAAAAAAACGTTAAAGGAACTTGAAGAAAAACTCGGACATGCAAAAAGATTCTTGAAACACGAGCAGGCACTGAAAAATATACTGACGGGTTTGAGAAGCATAAAGTTTGTTAACAGAAGTGAAGACGAAGAGATTTTAAATGCTTGTATTGAAGAGTTGGAGAAGATAATACAGGAATTGTAGAATCCGGAGGAAAGTATGGTATTTGAAGGTTTATCTGAAAAGCTTCAGAATGTTATGAAGAAAATTCGCAGCGCCGGCCGCGTAACCGAAAAAGACGTTAAGGAAATGATGCGCGAGGTAAGAATGGCTCTCCTTGAGGCCGACGTTAACTATAAAGTAGTAAAGGACTTTGTTGCGAAGGTATCCGAAAGAGCCGTGGGGCAGGAAGTGCTTGAAAGCCTTACTCCCGGCCAGCAGGTAATCAAAATTGTCCATGAAGAACTGATAAGCCTGATGGGAGGAACGGTTTCAAAACTTACTGTTTCGCCGTCTCCGCCTACGGTCTATATGATGGTTGGTCTGCAGGGAGCAGGAAAAACCACCGTATGCGGAAAACTGGCAAATTACCTGAGAAAGCAGGGAAAAAGACCTCTGCTTGTTGCCTGTGACGTATACAGGCCCGCGGCAGTAAAGCAGCTCCAGGTCCTGGGGAAACAGCTGGATATACCTGTTTTTGAAATGGGTACGGGTACAAATCCCGTTGAAATTGCAAAAAAGGCAACAGATTATGCAAGATCAATGCAGCTGGATACGGTAATCATAGATACCGCAGGCCGGCTTCACATTGATGAGGAACTGATGCAGGAACTGTCAGACATAAAAATGAATGTAAGACCCCAGGAGATTCTTCTTGTAGTTGATTCAATGACAGGGCAGGATGCAGTAAATGTAGCCGAAAGTTTTAACAATAAACTAGATATTGACGGAATAATTCTTACAAAGCTTGACGGCGATACAAGGGGAGGAGCAGCGCTTTCAACGAAGGCTGTAACCGGTAAACCCGTGAAATTCGTCGGAGTGGGTGAAAAATTAAGTGATTTTGAGCCGTTTTATCCGGACAGAATGGCATCCAGGATACTTGGCATGGGGGATGTCCTGACACTTATAGAGAAAGCCCAGGCGAGTTTTGACGAGAAAAAGGCAATAGAACTTGAAAAGAAATTAAGAACGCAGCAGTTTACGCTCGATGATTTCCTCGATCAGCTGCAGCAGATAAAGAGCATGGGGCCCATAAGCCAGTTCCTTGGAATGCTTCCGGGCGTGAACAACAAGGTATTGAAGAATATAGAAATTGACGAGAAGCAAATGGTTTATGTGGAAGCCATAATCCAGTCGATGACGAAAAAGGAACGTGAAAATCCCTCTATTATTGATTCGAGCCGAAAAAAGCGCATTGCCATGGGCAGCGGGACTTCAATACAGCAGGTTAATCAGTTGCTGAAACAGTTTGAACAGGTTAAGAAAATGATGAAAATGTTCTCCAATCCCAAGGCATTGAAGGGCATGAGAGGAATGGGCGGTTTTAAACTGCCGTTCTGACAAGGCTGTTAAGCGAAATTTTTTGCTTTGCATTATATAAAACTTAAATACGGCTTGAAAGGTGGTGATACAGGTGGCAGTAAAAATGCGTTTAAGAAGGATGGGTGCGAAGAAGAAACCGTTTTACAGAATAGTAATTGCGGATGAAAGGGCACCCCGTGACGGAAAATTCATCGATCAGGTTGGAACATATAATCCTCTTGCAAATCCTTCAGAAATTAAGTTCGATGAAGAGAAAACAAGAGAATGGCTGAGAAAAGGCGTACAACCTACTGATACAGTCAAAAAGCTTTTAAAGATTTGCGGAATTACAAAGTAAGACGATATTGAAAGAGTATACAAACTTCATTTACCATAGACTAAAATATATCGTATTACTAAATGGAGGGTTATTAATGAAGGAACTATTAGAAAGCATTGCCAGATCATTAGTTGACAATCCTGATGATGTATCGGTTAGGGAAGTTGAAGGTGAAAGATCTCTTATCCTCGAATTAAGAGTAGCTGAGGAAGACATGGGGAAAGTTATTGGAAAACAGGGCCGCATTGCAAAGGCTATCCGCACTGTTATGAAAGCAGCAGCAATGCGCAACAACAAACGTGTTGTAGTTGAAATTATTCAATAATATAACGCCCTGACATACAAAAATTGTTATTTCAATGCTGTCTTAAAATCGGTATACTGATTTTAAGACAGCATTTTCGTTTTTGTACAAAATTTGTTAAAATAGAATTGGTGGTTATGGTATGTTCAGAAAAATACTTGTATGCTTTACAATGATGCTGGTCATTGCCGGCTGCAGCCGGATCGGTATAACTGAAAGGGAAAATGCCGATGATGAAAAAAACCTGATACACGACATTTCGGTAAATGAAGGGAAGGACAGGGCAGAACTTCGCCTGGGTGAATCAGTATATCTGAAAATAAATAATCATCAAGCAGAGGTTTTCTACAGGACCAAAGACGATAATATAAACGAGCTGAAAAAACGATTCGGCCTGTCTGAAATCGGAGACGGAATAATATCCGTGGTTTACAGGGATTATACAGCATCCGGAGAATTTATAATATTTGAGTTATTCCTTTATAAAGAAAACAAAATAGATAAGATTTTTTCCAGCAGGGATTTATATGCAAAAATTCAGGGATTTGATGAGGGAAAAGGATTAATCGAATTCAGCATACCGGAATATAACGCAGCCTGCAAAATCAAACTGTCAGAAAAAGAACTTGAAAGATGGCAGGAAAAAAGAAGCGAGGCTGATGGCGGGAGTTTAATAATTGACAGCAATTTTTTGAGGGGTATTGAGAACAACTTATTATTAAATCCCGTTGATTACTGCATAAGTGATTCAGAACAGGGCAACAGAAAGCTGTATATCCTGTCTGAAGTTTATACGGTCGGTGCAATTACTCCGTCAGTGCGGGACAGGGCGGTTATTGAATTTGACCTGACCGCGGGGAATATAAGTTATTTGGGCCTGGTATTGGAACGGGATTCTGAAAATGATAATACCCTTTTTTCATTTTTCAGGTAAACGGAAGAGCAATACCTTGAATTTTGAACTCCGGTTGTGTATAAATAGAAATACGGTAATACGTCAGAAAGCTCTGAGACATATTGCTGTTTGAAGACGTTTCAGCCGGGGAATATAAAAAATAATGATGAATATGCCATATTAATAACGTGACACAAAGGAGAGATTTGAATGGGAAATAACGTTTTGACACTGACAAAGGAAAATTTTGAACAGGAAGTATTAAAGTCCGATATACCGGTGCTTGTTGATTTCTGGGCTCCGTGGTGCGGCCCGTGCAGAATGGTTGCACCGATTGTTGATGAAATTGCAAATGATTTCAGCGGCAAAGCGAAAGTTGGAAAGGTAAATGTGGATGAACAGGGTGAGCTGGCTGAAAAATACAGGATAATGACCATTCCTACGCTGATGGTTTTCAAAAACGGGAATATAGCGGAAACCCTTGTCGGGGCAAGAGCGAAAGAGGAACTTGCAGCCATGATTAACAGGCATCTGTAAACGTAAAACCGGGGGACATAGGTTCTCCGGTTTTTTGTTGGGGTATATTTTGACATTGTTTATCCCGTGGATATATAATTTAAGTGCCTGGAGAATTGCTATATTTCGGGAGGTATTGTTCATGGGATATCAGATAGAGAATATAACGGTTATAACATGGGATAACGGGGAACTGAAGATAATCAGGAATGCAACGGTGGAAACCGAACAGAACAAAATAACATATGTCGGTGCCAAAAAAAGCAATTTCCTGAAAGACAACGGAAAAGCCAAGATTGACGGTACAGGAAAAGCTTTGATTCCCGGCCTTGTAAATGCACATACCCATATTCCGATGACACTGCTCCGAAGTTATGCCGATGACCTGGATCTTCACACATGGCTTTTTGAGCATATTTTCAAAATTGAGGACAAACTTACCGCTGATGACGTATACTGGGGCACACAGTTTGGACTGATGGAAATGCTTGCCGGGGGAACCACCTGTTTCAGCGATATGTACTATTTTGTCGACAGCATTGCCGAAGCAACTGCAGAATCAGGTATGCGTGCCCTGCTTTCCCGCGGCCTGACGAATAATGACGATAAGGATGATTACAGTGATGATTACAGGCTAAAGGAAGCGGAGGAGATTTTCAAAAAATGGAACGGAGCTGTGAATGATCGCATCAGGGTAGCTTTTGCCCCCCATGCAATATATACCTGTGCTCCGAAATATATAAAAGCTGTGAGGGACACTGCAGAAAAACTGAATGCATATATTCATGTACACCTGGACGAAACCCTGAAGGAACATGAAGATTCTCTCAGACAGTTCGGTAAAACACCGGCCAGGCATTTATATGACATAGGGCTGTTTGATCTGCCCACCATTGCGGCCCACTGCGTTCATGTAACCGCTCAGGATTTGGATTTGATGAAGGAGAAGGACGTATCCTTTGTTCACAATCCGGGAAGCAACCTTAAGCTTGGAAGCGGTATAGCGCCGGTTCCGGAGGCACTGGTAAAGGGAATTAACGTTGCGCTGGGCACAGACGGAGCCTCCAGCAATAACAATCTCAATATGTGGGAAGAGATTAATCTTGCAGCCCTTATCCACAAGGGGGTAAGGCGTGATCCTCTTGCTGTAAAGGCAGAGGAAGCATTTAAAATGGCTACCGTCAACGGAGCAAAGGCTCTCGGGTTTAATAATGCCGGCATGATAAAGGAAGGTTGTGTTGCAGACATGGTGATAGTTGACCTGTCAAAACCCCATTTCCTGCCTGAACACAATCCGGTGTCAAATCTGGCGTACTCGGCCCAGGCTTCTGATGTGGAAAAGGTTTTTGTTGACGGAAAAATCCTTTACGACAAAGGAGAATATAAAACCCTTGACAGGGAAAAAATCCTGTATAACGTAAACAGGGTATGCCAAAGGTTGTTTGGATAAAAGAACAAGGGGACAGATTCATCCGGATGAATCTGTCCCACCGAACAGAATTTCGGGATCTTTCGGATCCACAATAATGGTTTTGTAATTGACATATACCACCATACCTGGTTTTGCACCCGATGGTTTTCTTACGTATTTCGCCCTGGTATAATCGACCTGGACTTTTGATGAATTGCGTGCCTTGCTGAACCATGCCGCCAAGGCTGCAGCTTCCAGCAGTGTTTTTTCAGGGGTGAACTCAGCAGGAATACGGGCAATAACGTGAGAACCGGGTATATTTTTGACATGAAGCCACAAATCATCCGGGTTTGCGAATTTAAGAGTCAGTTCATCGTTTTGTGCATTATTGCGCCCGACCCATATCCTGTATCCATCTGATGATGTAAACGACAGGGGTGAGGATTTATGAACGGGGGTTTTTTTCCTGTCTGTTTTACGCAGGTATCCCTGGTTCCTTAATTCTTCGCGTATTTCCTCCACTTCCTCAGGTGTCCCGGCTTCTTCAAGATTAAACAAAACATTTTCAAGGTATTCCAGTTCCCTTTTTGCAGTTTTCAGCTGTTCAGACGCATAAGCAAGGGCGGATTTAGCCTTGCTGTATTTTTTGAAATAGCGCTGGGCATTCTCCTGCGGAGTCAGGCTTTCATCAAGTTCAATATTTACATAGGTTTCTTCCGGTTCGTAATAGTTCAGAAGTCTGCAGCAGGTCATGCCTTTTTTCAGCATGTGTATATTGGCTGTTATCAGTTCGCCGTATAACCTGTACGTTTCCATATTTGAATTTTCATCAATCGTTGCTGCATGAATACTGATTTTCTTTTCACACCGTTCAATATTCTGCCTGACAATTTTAATAAGCTCACTGGTCTTTGACCTGATAAGGTCCTTTACGGCACTGTACCTGAAATAACTGTCTATTGCCTCGCTGGCAGTGTCGTATTCCCTGCATGCACCATACTGTGTCAGCTTAATTACATGAAAGTCCACGGCCTTTTTCTGATTATGGTCTATTACTACATTGGGAGAATATGCCCCGTTGTTGATAATGTCTATTATATTTTTCAATACGCCGGTCAGTGCCGAAAGCTGTTCACTTTTCAGAAGATATGCTGGAATACCCGGATCCAGTCCGGCCCTGTAACAAATCTCGCTGCAAAGAAGGGGACTGAAACCTTTTATTCTGTTTAACAGGACTTTGGATATCGGGATTTGCTCGTCGTTTAGCGAGCGGATAAACTCTTCAGCGTTCAGAGCGTCAGGATTTGTTTTATCCTGCGACGGCGGCATGATGTACGGCCTTGCAGGCATTATTTCCCTGACACGGTTTATATCCTGATCTATGTGTTTTACGGCATCAATTATTACTCCGTTACTGTTAACAAGAATAATATTGCTGTGACGTCCCATTATTTCAACAACCAGTTTTTTTACGCTTTTGTCTAACAACTCATCCGAAGATTCCACATACAGGTTTATTATTCTCTCAAAATCCAGGCATTCAACCCTGGTAACAGTTCCGCCAAGCAGGTGTTTTCTAAGCAGCATGCAAAACACCGGTGGAGTTTCAGGGTTTTCCAAATCCAAATCTGTTAAATGAATTCTTGCCGAATTTGCGTTACAGTTCATCAGAAGCCTGCAATTCCCGCTTCCGGAACGAATGTGAAATACCAGCGTGTATCGTTCGGGCTGATATATTTTGAAAATACGCCCGCCGCCTATTCTTTTGTTAAGCTCATCAGCCATGGCTTTTGCCACAATTCCGTCAAAAGGCATTTTTTTCACTCCGTTTCTGCATGTCTGTCCGAACCATGATGTTTAATTACGCTTTATTTTAGCATACATCATAAAATGGTGAAATGATAACTCATAATAAGGGGAAATATTACGGTTTTATTAATTTTGTTTTACAAAACTGATAAAATGTGTTATAATTTTTTCCAGATTAGGATGTAAGGTATAGAAAATTATACATGGTTGAGATTAAAATGATTTGATCTCAGTTGTGAAAGGGGAAATCGCTGTGCTATTGAAAAAAAGATCAGTGGCGATAAGTATTTTGATTGTCTCCATACTGTTGTTCTTAATGATGAATCTCTCCACTCTGATAAAATAAATTTAATTGATAAAGTTTTATGTTCGTGTTATATTGGTAACTGTAACACGGTATATTTCGTCGGGTTTCGGAGGTAGTTATGTCGCGGACGCGCCCCAACATTGACAGGATTCCTGTAATAATACTCATAGTTGTTCTTGCTGCCGTAATTCTTATGGGTTATTTTTTTAAGTGGGGATTTAACTGGGTTGATTATACAATTATCGGAGTTATATTTTTAAGTGCCTTTGCAGGTTATGTCAGGGGTCTTGTTAAAGCCGTATTCAGCCTGGTTGGATACATCGCGGCCGTTATATGCTCGGCGCTGTTTTCCGAGCCGGTGGCATTTTTTATTATGGAAAAAACACAGATAAGGGATAAAATTGCAGAAGCCCTGGAAAAAGCCTATTCGGGATTTACAATCCCCGCTTTTAATGACGCCGTTGATTTTTCGGTGATAGAAAACAGCAATGAGCTTTTTGAACAATTTCCCGCACTGAAAGAGCTTCTGAATGATAACCTTATACTCGGACGGTTATTTGATATGGCCAATCCCCTTGAGGCAGGGGCTGAAGCTTTGGGCGGCGCTGTAACGTCCCTGGCCGATTTGCTTGTTTTTTCTGTTATGAAGGTTATATCAATTATTATTGTTTTCTTTGTTATAAAGCTGATAGTTTCCATTATAGGAGGACTGGTTAATTCGTTGATTTCACAGAGCAGTTTTTTGAGCACTACAAACAAGACCATGGGAATGGTACTTGGAGCGGTAATCGGCTGTGTAATTGTTTTTGTGGCAGTTTCCTATGTAATTCCTTTTTTCGGTTCGCTGAATATTGTAACGATACCTGATGAATACGGCAATTCGGTTATATTGCGGTATATTTTTTCATCGGGTAAAGTTTTGTAAACTTATCAGGAAGGTTATCCGGCAATTGATTGTGAGGATAACCTTCTTTTTTTTTGTCACATTATTGAAACACTATTATGCTTCAATTATGCCTTAACTTTTCCGATAAAAGATATAGAATTACAATAATAAAACGGTATTTGGAACAGGTGGTTGGATTGGTACACAGGAAAAAAACGAGGTTAATGATATCGGTTTTAATGATTGCCCTTATTCTTATATCTTTTGTTCCGGTTAATACAATGGCGGAAAATGATAATATAAAATACAGACTTGTGCGTATTTTTTCACAGGATTCCCAAAACAGGACTGTCCGGGCTGAAACCCTGCTTGAACTTGCGTCTCCCGACACGGGGTCAATTGACAGGGAACGGATCCATAATATTGAATCCAGAGGCGTTTTTGAGATATTGAATGTCAGTGCTGAGTGTAGGATTTATATTGATTCGGTCCGGAGAGAACTGTATGATATAAAACCTGAAACATTAATGGTCATAACCGTGGAAAACGGTGCTGTAACCGAAATGGTAAGCGTTGACGGTATTTTATTGCAGGAAAGCGGTATTTACAACGGTATTATTGAAGAAAACAATCCTGTTCTTGGCTATATAACCCTTTATTTTCCCGATGGTTCAGGCATATCACCGGGATTAAGGAACGCATTGTCATATTACCGCACATATTCGTATGTGAGTGCCTATGATGTTGAGGTACTTAAAAACGGTAAACCTGCGAATATTGAGGACTTGAACCCGGGTGACAGCGTGTTCCTGAAACTTGACAGCGAAGGGAATATTGTAAAAATCAGTGCCACCGATAATTTCTATCCGGTGGAGGGTAAGGTTGTTACAAAGGGCAGCTGGATGCTTCAGCTAAAGAAAGCGGACGGAAGTATTGTACAGTACCGTATTCCGTTCAACACCCCTGTTTTCATCGAGCAAAGGATGGCTTCGTGGAGCGATATAAAGGAAGGCGATGAAGTTAGAATCCTGCTCCAGACCAGCGGTAACCAGATCATTATCGGGGAGATCAGCGTAAGGAAACCTGAGATTATGGTGGATGCGGTATATAGAGCACGATTCTCATCATATAACCAGTTTACCAACAGTATAGTAGTTTCCGATATAAGGCAGTTCAAGAACGGAACATGGACTAATACAATACAGGGAATTAAATCATTTGATATAAATGAAAATTATATTCCGGCTATTCCGAAAGGTATGTCGGGAGTTCCGGTATATCTGGCTGCAGGCAAAAGTATTACGGGAAAAGATTCCATTGTCTGGCTTTCTTTTGCAGTAAATGAATTAAGGGCGGAAATAACCGGTGATACGGTTGTAACGGCAGATCCGGGCAATGGACGGTTAAAACTTATGAACAGAAACTCAACTGTAAGTTACGACGATACTTCAATTATTGTAAAACAGGGAAAACTGCTGAGTCCAAATCAGGTTAAAAGCAGGGATGAGGCATATTTCGTTACCGGCGTCCTGAATGACGGGTCGGTGAAGGCAAATATTATATGGGTACGGGAACCGCTTGAGAATACAGGATTAACCCTGCTTCGCGGAAGGATATCGCAGATCGAGTTGTTCGGCAGTATGACCCTTGAGACATTTTCAGAATTCAGGGAACCCGGCTGGGAATATTACAATGTACCCAAAACACTTACGATAGATCCATATGTGACACGGGTGTTTGATGATGGCGGAAGAACGGATCTGGCTCTTTTTGACGACATCGGCCAGAACAGTTACAAAAAACGTACAGTTTATGTACTTGCACAGAACGGAACGGCCATGCTCGTAAGTACGGCTCCGTTCGGAGATGTTGTATATAAAGGAAGAATATTTGATTTGCCCGGTGTTCAGAAAGATGCTTTCAACCATGTGGTTACACCTGCTTCGTCAATTATATTAAGGGAAGGTATCCGATATAACAAAACCAAGTCGAGATGGGAAAATATAGATGAAGCAGAGTTTTCATTAATGCCGAATACTGTGTTCGTAAAGAACGGAAACATTATAGAAGCGTCCCGGCTGGAAATCGGGGACAGAATTACGGTTATAAAAGCCGAATCCGGAAACAATGCTTTTGTTGTTATGGTTGAATCAGATTAACCAAATTAAAACACGGGGGATAGAAATGAAGGTACGGAAGAGAACAACCTTGATATTATGCCTGGCAATGAGCCTGATAATCCTGTTTGAGCCCACATTGTCCGCAGCATATGTAGGCTCGATGGGATATGAAGGCGGAATATCGGCAGCCGATCCTTTTGAGAGCAACACTTATTTATACCGTGAAGTATGTTTTCTGACAGGAGTTCCCATTGTTCTTGAAGGAACGATGACGGTCAAGAAAAACGTAAAAGGCGAAAAGGTTTCGATACAATACATATATGACCTGGTTAATGTTGAACAGGGAGCTTCAATCAGAAGGTCTGTCTATATGGAGACACAGAAAAAAACCGGCGAAAACGGGCAGACCACTGAAACAAGTGTGGTAACCAGAAGGCCGACTGAAAGAGTTGTAGTAGGAAATTTAATATTTGACCTGACTGATTATGAATTTACCCGCTCGGGTATTACCGATCCCCGTCCTGCGGTATATTACAACGCAGGGGAATATATGCTCGAAAAAAAGTACCGGATTAATACCGGCGGTACGATTACAGTCAGGATGACAGGAAAACAATACGGATATGATCAGTACTGGAGTTCTGCAAAATCAGGCAATGTGGATGTTATCATTGAAGCCAGCCAGCTTATGGGTGGAAAAACGGTTGAGTGGAGCGGAACTGCAAGGGTTTTTGTTTCCAGTGTGGCAAAAAAAGGATTTGAATATATCCAGAATGAACCTTACCAGATAAGTTTTGAAGGCGGATATGTTGAGAAGAATTACGAAGAAAGCCTGCTGGAATACGAGGCTCAGCTTCCTGAGTTTGACAAGGACAGGAAACCCACTGGAGTAATAAAAACATACAGGGAAAGGATGGGTATTGAATCCAATCCCGTTCTGACAAGGCTTATGGTTCCGGATTTAAAGCATCTGGCGGGGCATTGGTCAGAGGAACCTGTTAAAATTCTTTACAGCCTCGGAGTAATACCGGGAACGGGTGAGGATTTTAATCCGGCAAAATACATTACAAGGCGCGAATTTACCGTGATGCTGGTAAGAGCAATGAAAGAGATCCCTGAAGATCCTGATATAGTAAATAAATCAAGGACTCCTACCAGGACTTCGCGAAGCAAAACCCCGGAAATATCACCTTTTTTGGATGTAAGTACCGATGATCCGTTTTATGAGGATATTAAGGCAGCAAACAACAGGGGAATAATTCAGGGGACAGGCAATGCATATTTTTCACCCGAACGTCATATAACTTCTGCAGAAGCCGTGACAATGCTGATACGTGCTTTGGGCCTTGAAGGGCTTGCACCGTATCCTTATGCTGTAACTCCTTTTGTGGACAATGATGATATTCCCGCGTATGCAAGAAATCCCGTTGCGGTTGCTTACCGTATCGGTCTTGTAAGCGGGGACGACAGGGGTTACTTCCGGCCGAACAGGTACATGACCTATGAAGAAGCTGCCGTGCTTTTGTACAGGCTTATAAGATATATGGGAGAAGATCTTGTTAAGGACTACCGTGAGCGCTTTTTAAGCTATTGGTAGAAATATTGCAACTTCAGGCCGGCAGTGATAAAATTGACGAAGGAAATTTTATGTCGGAAAACAGCGGAATTTATGCGGAAAGCAGGGTTTGCAATGAATAGAATTAAAAGATTTTGTGTGATCTCATCGGTGTTTTTTATTGTTTTTTCGGGTATTTTCATAATGCCCTCCGATGCAGCCGGTGCGTATTCCGACTACCTCGACACTGTCATGGACATGGTAATGGAATATTACTATAAGGATATTTCAAGGCAGGAACTCCTGGAAGGTGCACTGCGTGGTATTTTTGATAAAACGGATGATTATACTGTTTTTTACAATATGAAAGAAGCCGAGAGTTTTTTCAGTTCAATGGAAGGAAACTATCAGGGCATTGGCGTGGAAATTATGGAAACCACCGAAGGAGCCCTTGTTACCCGCGTTTTTAAAAATTCCCCGGCTGAAGGTGCGGGAATTTTACCGGACGATATAATAGTAAAAGTTAACGGTCAGGATGTAAAAGGGTTGTCGGTCCAGGATATAGCCAATCTCATAAGAGGTGTTAAAGGTTCATTTGTAGAAATCGGAATTATTCGCGGAAATTCTTCAGATACAGTTTATTATAAGGTTGAGAGAAATGTTGTTAACTTAAGCCCTGTGGAATGGAAGATTTACAATGACATCATGTACATTAAGCTCGATTCTTTCAGCAGCAACAGTTCCGCCTATTTTGAGCAGGCACTGAAAGAAGCCGATAACAGGGGGATCAAAAAACTGGTCCTGGATCTCAGGAACAACCGGGGCGGTGAGGTAAGCCAGGCAGTAAATATAGCCAGGTTACTTGTGCGCAGGGGCATAATAACGACACTGGATTTTAAATCTGAGGAATACATGGATGCAGTATACAGATCCTACCTTGATAAACCGAAATATGTAACAGCCGTACTTGTCAACGGTAATACGGCAAGTGCGTCGGAAATTCTGGCAAGTGCCATCCAGGATTCAGGGGACGGTTTTCTTGTCGGGACGAAAACATTCGGCAAGGGTGTTTTCCAGAATATGTATCCCATCCTGACGCCTGAAGCCTATGAAAGATACAGGCAAATTTATGGAGAGAGTATTGTCGACGGTTATGAATGGATGAACAGGTACCGGGTACAGATCCTGCAGTCGGATATTTTAGGCTGGGCCAAAATAACAACAGGCCATTACCTGACCAGAAACGGAAGAATGATTGACGGTATTGGACTGGAGCCGGATTTTCTGGTTGAAGATTATACCATCATTGACGGCATAGACGTAAACAGTATAAAGGAACTGGAATCTGCATCCGATATTGAACTAAACGGCGTGGGCAATGATGTGTACAACTGTGAAAAAATACTGAAACTTAAAGGTTATGAAATTGATGCTCCGGACAATATACTTGACCCGAAAACAAGTGATGCCTTGAAAAAGTACCAGGCCGAAAACGGTGTCAATGTAACAGGGAAGCTGGATAAAGCAACGAAAAATAAGCTGAATGAAGAGCTTAATAAGCTTCGTAATACAATAGACAAACCTTTTGCCAAGGCGATTGAACTTTTGAAACTGTTCCGCTGACAAAAAAACAGTAAGAGGTACAAATGACAAGGGAAAGAACGATAAAACCAATCAGGGCAGGAATTAAAATACTTTTTCTGACAGGCTTAATAGTTGTTATTTTTTCTGCAGTGATGATCTCGATGAATGAAAACAACATCGGGTTTGATTGGAGTGTTATTAATCTCAGATCTTTTGTTGAGAAAATTCAGACCGAAAACGCCGTTATTCAAACCGGTTCCATTGCCTTTGGAGATTTGGATATTTCAACTACTGCAGAATTTAATGGGAATTTACTGGTTCTTACAGGCTATGATATCAGGCTTCTTAATCCCAATGGGGAAGAGGTCTGGTATTTCACGCACGAAGTCCGGCATCCCGTACTGAGCATAAATGAAGACTGGGTACTTGTTTATGAAAAAAACGGCAAATCATACATGGTTATAAAAGACGGGAAAGTTGTTCAGAAAGAAATGCTTGATGAAGAAATAGCTTTCGGTGAGCCGACAGATAATTACATAATATTTGTTACGGTTGGAAACAACGGTTACAAGCGTACCATAAAGTTTATATCTCCCGAGACGGGAATAAGTCTCGGAGCACTGTATATTGACGATTATTTTCCGTATTACGCGGAAATTATGAGGGACAATAACAGTTTTATTCTTTATGGTCTTGGAATGAATTCAACCAATATATCAACGATAATAAGGATTTATGAAAGCAGCAGAAAAACGGCACCCGTTGCAAATGTGGAAATAGAAGGGCTGTATCCTTTCATGTACAGCAACGGTGCGCGTTATATTTTTGCAGGTGAAAATAAGGTTTTATGCTACAATAACAAACTTGATTTATTATGGTCCAAAGAGTATACTGATAAAATTGCAGCGGCAGGAATTTTTGAAAACAGCGGTGCCATTCTTGCTTTAAACGGCGAACGCAAAATGATAAAGTTTTATAATAACAATGGGGAAGAAACGAAAAGTATTGAAACAGAAAACAGCGTTCAGAGTATTGCTGTCTATAAAAATACCGCAGCTGTAATTTTCGGTTCAAAAGTTGTTTTTTACGACGAAACGGGAAAAGAAATTGACAGTGCTTCGGTGCCGGGTCTCAGTACAGAAGTTCATTTTGTAAACAGCGGACAGGCTTTTCTTGTAACTGAACATGAAGCCGTTCTACATAACATTTCACGTAAATGAAAAAATTTTGTTCTGTATATTTCAGCATATGTGTTTATATGGCATAATATGTGATTGGGTGCTATAATGTTATGATACTTACCGTTACACTGAATCCTGCCATTGACAGGACTGTTTATGTAGATAATTTTAAGACAGGTGAACTGAACAGGGTAATAGCTTCCAGAACAGATCCCGGAGGAAAGGGAATAAATGTTTCCAAGGCCTTATGCTCATATGGTGTGGAGCAGACTGCGACCGGTATTATCGGCGGAATGAACGGTAAGCAGCTTATGTCATTGCTTGAACGGTATGACTTCCGGAAGGATTTTCTGATGATTTCGGGTGAAACCCGGGTCAATTTGAAAATTAATGATATAAAAACAGGCCTGGTTACAGAAGTAAACGAATCGGGGCCGGTGGTTTCGGAAGAAGACGCAGAAGCATTTGTAAATCTTTTATGTAAACACCTGAAAAACTGCGAACTTTTAATATTGTCGGGGAGCCTTCCGGCAGGATTGCCTGCAGGCTTTTATGCCCGCTGTATAGAACTGGCATCTGATATGAGGGTTCCTTCCATCCTTGATGCCGACGGTGAAGCCTTCAGTCTGGGATGCAGGGCGCTGCCGTTTGCAATAAAACCAAATCTTTGTGAGTTTGAACGATTAACCGGAAAATCTTTTTCAAATCACGGTGAGATAAAAGAGGAAATAAAATCTTTGAATGACGCGGGTATAAAACTTATACTGGTTTCACTGGGCAGAGAAGGTTCGATACTCGGTTACCGGAACAGAACCTATCATGCGCTGCCGTTGCCGGTAAAGGTAAGGTCAACGGTCGGATCGGGCGATTCAATGGTTGCGGCACTTGCTTACTGCATTCTGAATGGTTTTTCGCCCGAAGATATTGCAGGAATAACTTCTGCTGCCGGGAGTTTAACCGCAGCACTTGAGGGTTCGGATATGTCCGAATGGAATAATATAAAGCAGGTATATAAAAAAGTTGTTATTAGGGAAATTTAGACAGGAGCTGATGGAGTTGCTATACCCGTTAAAATTTCATCCGGTATATAAGGATTATTTGTGGGGAGGAAGAAATCTTTCAAGGTTTGGAAAACAGCTTCCGGAAGGGAAGGTAGCCGAAAGCTGGGAGCTGGCATGTCATGCCGACGGTATGAGTGTTGTAAAAAACGGTATATTCGAGGGAAGGACGCTTAAATCACTGATGGATGAATTCGGAAGTGAGATTACCGGGGATTTGTCCGGAAACAGTACCGATTTTCCTCTTCTGATAAAACTTATTGATGCCAACGACAAACTGTCGGTGCAGGTACATCCTGATGACGAATTTGCAAGGCAGCATGAAGGTGACAACGGAAAGAATGAAATGTGGTATATCCTTGATGCAAAACCCTGCGCAAGGCTTATTTACGGGCTGAAACCCGGTGTTACCAGGACTGAGTTCGAAATGGCTGTCAGGGAAAACAGAGTTGAAGAATGTCTTAACTATATAAACGTAAAAGCAGGTGATTTTATCAACATTCCTGCCGGTTTGATTCATGCCATCGGTGACGGAATTGTACTTGCCGAGATTCAGCAGAATTCAAATGTTACCTACAGGGTATATGATTACAACAGAAAAGATGCAAGGGGAAATTTTAGACCGCTGCATATTGAAAAGGCAATGCAGGTTATTGATTTCGACACCCGTGTAAAATACCCGTATGAAGGTCTGGAATATGAAAATTCGGATAAAGCATCGCTGAAAATACTGGTGGCGAACAAATATTTCTGTGTTGAGCTGTACAAAATTTCCGGGAGTATTAAGCAGAACACCGGGTACAGGAAGTTTCATGCATATGTCTGTACAGAGGGAAGAGGGAAAATCGGTTACGGAAAGGAAAATGTAAGTCTGGATACGGGGGAAACAGTTTTGATACCTCCCGTTATCGGAGAATATTTCATTGAGGGAGAACTGACACTGTTAAAGACATATGTGCCAGATCTGGATGTCGATATATATCAGAAGCTTATTAACATAGGTTTCAGTAAGCAGGAAATAACAGAAAAAATAGCGGGAATTGTGTAACAAAAACTTAAAATTCAGTGAATTAGCAGTGATAAAATCATTGAAAAATAAGTTTTTGGCATGATATAATTACATGTATTGTGGTATTTGAAAGTTGAATAGTCAGAAAGTTTTTTCAGGGGGATTTTGACTATGGAATCTCAATTAATTCTGACCGTAAATGACATGACTGAAGAATCCGCTGAAACATTAAAAAATGCTTTAATCAGAATTAACGGGGTGGAAAATGTTATTCTGAACGTTGAAAATAATAAAATTTGCATTGAATATGACGATGAAAAAATAAGCGAGAAGTTAATCAGGGAAACCATTGAAGATGAAGGCTATGAAGTAAAATAGCCTTTTTCTTCGTTTATTTTCAATTTTTATGTAAACTTACAACAGCAAAACTTATTAATGTACTGCGGAAAAGACAATATACGGCTTAAACCCGGCAGTTATTCGGATAATTTTTAAATTAAAAAAGGCAGAAAAAGATTGATATTTTTACTAAATTAAGATATAATTCTTCATTGAAAGGTTTAAGAGAGTAGCTTGCAGGGAATCCCTGTTTAACTGGTCGTCAGCACGATGCAGTTTTGCATCCGGTCAGTTAATCATAGTTAATCTATGAAAGCGAGACTTATACCGAAACTTCGGTTTTGGGTTTTTTTTATGTTTAATTATTTATATATAACCTAACATGAGGTGTGTATTGTATGGAACAGCTTGCGCAAATATTTGGAGGAGTCCTGGAGTTTAGATGGCAGTACCTGGTTATGTATGCTATCGGGGGTATACTGATATATCTTGCCATTAAAAAGGATTATGAGCCCATGTTGCTGCTCCCCATTGGTTTTGGGGCAATTCTGGTAAATCTTCCGTTCAGATCCATATGGGAATACGAACCCGTACTGGATGAGGCGGTTACAAAACTTGTAAATCAGTTCCCCGGATTACAGGAATTCTTTACAGAGAATTTCAATTATGTGTTTGAAAACGGGCAGGCATACAAAGTAGAGCCGGGTGTACTGCAAATACTTTTCAACTCGGGTATTCTGACTGAATTATTCCCGTGTCTGATTTTCGTGGCCGTAGGTGCAATGATTGATTTTACCCCGTTGCTGAAGACACCCAAAATGATTCTGTTCGGGGCAGCCGCACAGTTTGGTATATTCTTTACTATACTGGTAGCCCTTGTTCTGAACAAGGTTTTCCCCGGACTGGGATTTGATCTGAAAGTTGCCGCATCAATTGGCATTATCGGCGCTGCTGACGGACCGACTTCGATATTTGTTGCGTCGAAATTTGCAAAACACCTGATTGGTCCGATATCCGTAGCTGCCTATTCATATATGTCACTGGTGCCGATTATACAGCCTCCTGTAATTAAAGCGCTTACAACCAAAAAAGAGCGTATGATCAGAATGGAATACAAGGATGTAAAGGTTTCAAAAACCATACTTATCCTGTTCCCGATATTCGTAACTGTTATTTCCGGCATTATTGCGCCAAGCAGTGTAGCGCTTGTAGGTCTTCTGATGTTCGGTAACCTTATCAGGGAATGCGGTGTTCTTGAAAGATTGTCAAAGGCTGCACAAAACGAGCTTTCCAACCTTGTTACTCTGCTTCTCGGCATAACCATAGGTTCAACAATGTACTATGAAAGCTTTTTAAGCCCAACAACCCTTATCATACTGTTAATGGGTCTTGTAGCCTTTGTTTTTGATACAGCGGGCGGAGTTCTGCTGGCCAAACTTATGAACCTTTTCTCAAAGGAAAAGGTAAATCCAATGGTAGGAGCTGCAGGAATTTCTGCATTCCCGATGTCGGCAAGAATTGTTCAGAAGATGGCTGTTAAGGAAGATCCGGGCAACTTCATTCTTATGCATGCCGTAGGAGCCAATGTAGCCGGACAGCTGGGTTCAATAGTGGCAGGCGGAATGGTACTGGCTCTTGTTCCATGGCTATTGTCATTATAAGGAGTGATATAGATGGGTGAAATATATTTGGGCGTAAAACTTATGGAATATGGACTGTTAGGTACCTTTTCGGTAATTGTACTGTTTTATGTAATTATTATGGCGTTGATGAAAATCTTTCCCTATAAAAATGAAGAAAACAGTAATGAATAATCATGAATATTAAAAAATTACTAACATGTATGGCAGTTAATTTAAGTTAACTGCCTTTTTTGTATCCTTAACCTGTAAAAATGATTGTATATCCTGTTAAAATACTGCAGGATAAATAAGTAAATTGCTGATAAATCTGTAATGTGCTTCATCACGGGAATTGTTGCGGCAGTAAAACCGGTCAAACAGGGGTGGAGCGGTCATGACAATGGACAATATTATCAAATTACCTGATGGAAACCTGCCGGACGTTTTTTGATATTGAAAAGGAAAAGTACTGCCTGTAAAAATGCATGGTTTCAGCTGTATACCGGCAATGCCTGAATCAGGGGTCAATTGTGCATGGGCAGGGATAACATGTAAAGTTGTCAGAACAACCGGATGTCATGAAATAGAATTGTGTATATTGGTTTTGCACAGGGCAGAATGCTTTCAGAAATCAAAAGGTGCCGGCCTGGGTATATGTATTATTTCCCTGCGATCGGCCGATTCCTGGGAGTAAATTGCGGTATAGGCATTCAGAAAAGTATCTCGCATGCTGAATATTCCGGAACCACGGCCTTCAATGGTATGAACGAAGTCTTCAAATATCATCGGAGGCTTAATCTGCTGTACGGGAGTAAAACCGTTGCCGGAAGCGTTTATAATCCTTACTTCATGTTCCCCGTCCCGGCGGGCTGCTTCTATGATTCCTTCGGTGCCTACAACCCTGAGTCTGTCATCATCGTGGGAATGGGCATTTGAAGGACGGTAATAGTCTGTCGAAACCGTTGCAAGTATATCGTCTTCGAGCTCAAACGATGATGTCGTAATTATTTCCATTTCGCCGTTTCCAAAGTTATGTGCCGAAGACTGGACTGAATATACGAAAAGACATTCCCGGCCCGTTACCATGCGAATCATGTCAATGGCATGAATTGAAACCCAAAGGATTGTCCCTCCGTATGTTTTCCGTTCTTTATAAAAATCAGGCCTGATTCCAAGTTTATATGATTTTTGACAGTTAACCATCCTCACTTTGCCGATAGCACCGTTTTGTATAAGTTTCCTGACAGTGTAGTAGTGGGAATCATACCTTGTGGTATGCATGGCCCAGAGGCAGCGTCCCGTTTCTTTTGCGGTTCTGAACAGGTCGGAAAGTTCGGAAAGATTTGTAGCTATGGGTTTATCGGCATAAACATGTATCCCGGCAAGAAGAGCCTTTTTTTCGACGGGATAGCGTTCAGCAAAACGGTTGTCAACGACAAGAATGTCAGGTTTTTCGATATCAATCATTTCATCAAGACAGGAATACTGAAATAAAGTAATTCCGTTTTTGTTTGCCGCTGAATGAAGTTTGTCCAGGTTTTCTCCCGGAAAACTCGGGCAGCAGGCACTGTACTGAACTTCAGGAAGTTTGCTTTTCGCAGCAAGAGCAGTCAATGCATGACCGGTATTTCCGTAAAAACATACTTTCATATTAATCTCTCCGTTGCTGTTTTTAGTTCACACCAATTATATTACAGAAAACATCCTTATAAGGCAAGGATAAAGAACAGGAACGGTTCCCTTAAGGCTTGCCTGATCAGCAAAGACTGAAAACCGGGGAACCGTTCTTTCTTCCTGAAGAGTAATTTCATACAGCTGTTACAGAAAAATTGCCGATACTTCTGCGGGGTTCAAGGAGTATGCCGAATTGATCCGAAGAAACGTCAAAGTCGTTTGAATGTACCACTTTATGAATATTCCGCAGCAGTAATTTCCACGTTTTATCCTTACCCTCCGCGGTTATGAAAAGGGAATTGCCTTTCCTTGTTACTGCAAGTTTCAGGTCAGCACAGCCCATCTGGCTGTATATAACCGATTCGGCTTTTTGTCCGTCCTGAAGTTCAAACAGGTGGAATGTGACATTATCAGCATAATCATAATCAGGCCTGTTATCGACACTTCCGACTGCAATCAGGCTGTTTGGCCGTACCAGCAGAGGGAGGCTGAAATAATCGTGAACTTCTTCATGCCATTTTCCGCCTTCAATTCTTTCATTGGTAAGCATGTTTGTCCAGGTTCCTTCGGGTACATAGTATTTAACCGAACCGTTTTCAGTGAAAACAGGGGCAACAAGAATTCTTTCACCAAGCATGTATTGTCTGTCAAGATAGTCGCACGCAGGATCGTCGGCAAATTCAAGAACCATCGGACGCATTACGGGAACCCCGTACATGGAAGCTTCGCATGCGGCCGCATAAATATAGGGCATAAGCCTGTGCTTAAGTTTAGTGAAATAACTTAATACCTGTGAAGCTTCGTCATCAAAAAGCCATGGTACTCGGTAAGACTCGCTTCCGTGCAGTCTGCTGTGACTGGATAAAAGCCCGAAGGCCACCCAGCGTTTATATAAATCTGCAGTTGCAGTTTTTTCAAAACCTCCTATGTCATGGCTCCAGAAGGCGAACCCTGAAACACACAGCGAAAGTCCGCCGCGTAATGTCTCCGCCATTGAAGGATAATTTGCGGTACAGTCGCCACCCCAGTGGACAGGGAACTTCTGAGAGCCTGCTGTTGCCGAACGCGCGAAAACAATGGCTTCTCTTTCGCCGCGCTCCTGTTTTAGCAGCTCAAAAACCGTTTTATTATACAGGTATGTATAGTAATTATGCATTTTTTCGGGATCTGAACCGTCATAATACACTACATCGGTGGGAATTCTTTCACCGAAATCGGTTTTGAAGCAGTCAACACCCATATCGAGGAGAGTCTTGAGCTTTTCCTGGTACCATCTGCAGGCTTCGGGATTAGTAAAGTCCACAAGGGCCATTCCGGCCTGCCACATATCCCACTGCCAGACATCACCGTTTTTGTTTTTCAGAAGGTATCCCTTTTTCATTCCCTCATCAAAGAGATATGACTTCTGCGCTATATACGGATTAATCCATACACATATTTTAAGCCCCCTGGATTTGAGCCTTTTCAGCATGCCCTCAGGATCGGGGAAAACATCCCTGTCCCATATAAAGTCGCACCACTGGAATTCCTTCATCCAGAAACAGTCAAAATGAAAAACGCTTACCGGAATATCCCTTTCGAACATCCCATTTATGAAACTAAGAACTGTTTTTTCGTCATAGCTTGTAGTAAACGATGTTGAAAGCCATAATCCGAATGACCATGCCGGCGGAAGGTGGGGTCTTCCTGTCAGGGCTGTATAATTCATCAGAACGTCCTTTAATGTTTCTCCACCGATTATAAAATATTCAAGATATTCCCCGGGAACACTGAACTGTACCTTTGAAACAACCTCTGAACCTATTTCGAAGGAAACCCGTTCAGGATGGTTGACAAATACACCGTAACCCCTGTTTGTAATATAGAACGGAATGTTTTTATAAGCAAGTTCACTGCTAGTACCTCCGTCTTCATTCCAAATATCCACCGTCTGGCCGTTTTTGACAAAGTGGGTAAAACGTTCGCCAAGACCGTATACGCATTCTCCCACGTCCAGGTTCAATTGCTCGCGGACATAGGATAAACCTTCGTCTGTAATAATGTAGCCCGGGCTTTTTCCAGTGCTGCCGGTCAGGTACTTTCCGCCGTAACAGAATTCCGCTTGCCACTGGTTTTCTTTGCTGATTCTTACCGATAATTTTCCGCTGGAAAAGACAATTTCGTTATCTGCAGCTTTAACATTAACCGGAGTGACGGAACTGTTCAGTTCAAATTTCGGACCTGTAATCTTTCTTCCCTTGTGATGATAAATTTTCACACCGATAATATCAGGCAGAGGGGAAAAATACTCAATTGTAATCATAGGCAGGTTCAGTGTATCTCCCCTGTGGCGTATGACCTTTGCCGCAGCAAATATCCTGAGCCTGTTTTCGGAGAATTCAGTGTCGCGTATGTCCATTGGGCTGAAAAGAGTAACACCGTCTTTAAGTTCCCAGTAACCGTCAGTGAATTTCAAGGTTTACACCCCCTGATACTTTTTTATATAATTTTGAAGACAGATGATTTATGCAAGATGTTTTAATGTACCGATATACACAATGGATTTAATAAAATTATATTGATATCGGATCATGTAAATCTTGCGGAATATTTACGATTTATACAAATATATTGATATTTTCGGGTGGTTACATGTGGATTTGAATTTACTGAAGGAAAAGCGGGAACATGGCGACTTTCTGTTTCCGATAGGCTTTTATTCAATGAAATATTATGATCGGTCCGAAATGCTGGATTTACACTGGCATGATGAGCTGGAATTTCTGCTGATGACTTCAGGTACAGCCACTTTCAGGGTCGGGGATTTGCTATACGGTGTGGAGGAAGGACAGGCCGTTTTTATCAACAGCGGCGAGATTCACAGTGCACGCTCGGATTGCGGCACGTGGGGATTTTCGGCAATTGTTTTCCACCCAAGCTTACTTAACAGTAATCCCTACGATAAAATACAAAATGATTATATTAACCCGATCAAAAATAAACAGTTTGCCTTTTCAACGGTAATATCGGGCAGAGAACCGTGGGAACGGGAATTGCTGGACCACCTGAAAAAAATCATTGAGATTGCGGCAGAAAGGGAGTATACTTATGAATTGTTGATAAAAGCACACCTGTATGCCATTTTTTCGTTACTGCTTAGAAATGCCAGAACAAAAACAGGTCAGAACCCGACATACAGATGTGACAGGCTGAAAAATGTAATACAGTTTATTCAGGCAAATTACAGCCGGCAGATAAATATCAGCGAACTTTCAGGGATAGCCGGTATGAGTGAAGGACATTTTTGCAGGTATTTCAAAAAAATTGTTGCAAAAACGCCCATTGAATACTTAAATTATGTAAGGATTGCAAAAGCATGTGATTTACTGAGAAATACCGACAGAAAAATACTTGATATAGCCATGGATGTGGGATTTAATAATTTCAGTTATTTTATAGACAGATTCAAAAAATATATGAAGATAACTCCGGCGGATTACCGAAAAAAATACAGTTTTTGAATTATTCTGGAAGGGAAAATAAGTATGAGGATTGCAGTTATAGATGCCCAGGGCGGCGGGCTTGGCAAGGTAATTGTTGAAAGAATTAAGCAGAGGCTTCCCCAGGCTGAGGTGATTGGTCTGGGAACAAATGTAATTGCAACGAACGCAATGCTGAAAGCCGGTGCAGACAGAGCTGCTACAGGCGAAAATGCAATTGTTTTCAATATCAGATCGGTGGATATTGTTACAGGCGGAATAGGCATAATTGCAGCAAACGGTATGATGGGAGAGATAACGCCGAAGATAGCGGAAGCTGTATCTTCTGCCGATGCCGTCAAGGTTTTGATCCCGATAGGAAAATGCAATATAATTATTCCCGGTTCAGATGATTATACAACAAACGAACTGATTGACAAGGCCATCTGGCATATTACGCAGTGCCTGTCCGAGCCACAGAAAGGTAGTGAATAGATTGATTGGCATTTTCGGCGGGTCCTTTAACCCGATTCATGTTGGACATTTAGTTTTGGCAGAATTTATACGGGAAGAATTCAAACTGGACAAAATAATTTTTATTCCCGCAGGCAACCCGCCCCATAAGAATGTATGCGATCTGGAGACTGGTACTCACCGTTACGCCATGGTAAAACTTGCGGTTGAGAATAATCCCTTCTTTGAAGTTTCGGATATTGAACTGAAAAGGGAAGGGATATCCTATACCTGCGAGACACTTAAGGAAATAAAGAGAATTTATCAGAATGAAGAGCTGTTTTTTATATGCGGCGGTGATTCAATTGTTCAGTTTCCGACGTGGCGTGAAATAGGGACTATTTTTGAACTGGCAAATATTATAGTGGCAGGAAGGCCGAATGTGCCGGCCGGGGAACTTGAAAAAATGATATCAGGGTTCAGAAACAGTTACAGTGCCAGGATACTCTGTTCAGAGGCTCCGCATATGGAAATATCCTCGTCAGATATAAGAAAAAGGATAAAAAGCGGTCTTTCGGTACGCTACATGGTACCTGAGGCTGTCTATGAATATATAAAAAGGAACAATCTGTACCAGGGAGTATAGCGATGGATATAAATGCAATTAAGAAAAAGCTTAAAGAATCCCTCAGTGAAGCACGATACATACATTCTATAAATGTTATGGAGGAAGCCGTTAAACTTGCAGTGCATTACAATGCTGACGCTGAAAAGGCAAGAATAGCCGGCATTTTGCATGACTGTGCGAAAAATATGGGTAAAGAGGAAGAAGAGAAACTATTAAAAAAATACGGTATAGTAACCGATGATATTCAAAAACGTTCCCATGCATTAATACACAGCATGCTGGGCATGTATATTGCAAGAGATGAATACGGAATTGACGATGAAGAAATTTTAAATGCTATATACTGGCATACTACAGGAAGAGCAGGAATGTCTCTTCTTGAAAAAATCATTTTCATCGCCGATTATATAGAGCCTGGCAGGGATTTTGACGCAGCTGAAAAGATAAGGAAACATGCGTATGAGGATTTGGATAAATGTGTTCTGATGTGTGCCGACTCAACGATTATGTATCTTATAGAAAGGGGAAAACTCATACACCCTTACACGCTGGAGACCAGGAATGATGCAATTTTAACCCTAATCAGAAAAGGTGTTTACCAGCTATATTTGTATACAGATGAAAATAAATAATGTATAATGGGTATATTCGGCATTGCAATTTAGTGTTTTTATTTATATAATCTGCTGAAAAGCGGTAACGCATAATGAACGGAGGATGGCAATGACTGAAGAACAAAAGATTAATAAGATTAACATAGGCAGAGAAATAATTGAATGGATTTTTTATTTTCTTGGTGCGGTAGTTGTGGCATCACTGTTACAAAGTCAGCTTTTTGCGCTGACAACGGTACACCAGTCTTCCATGCAGAATACGCTAATGGAAGGTCATACCCTTATTATAGACAAACTGAGCTATCAGTTTTCAAAACCCGAAAGAGGCGACATAATTGTTTTTCTGAGGGGTGAAGATACAAGGGGTTTTGTAAACAGATACAAGGTTTTTCTCAGGGATGTTGAACTCAGGTTCAGAAAAAGTTTCAGGACAAACAGGCTGATAAAAAGGGTAATTGCTGTTGAAGGAGACAAAATAGACATTCGTGACGGCAAAGTTTATATTAACGGCGAACTGCTTAATGAACCTTATGTCAAGGGAATTACGCCTGAGATGGAAATGAATTATCCCCTTGTCGTTCCCGAAGGGCATGTCTTTGTTATGGGCGACAACAGGGAGAACAGTCTCGACAGTCGCAGTTTTGGTCCAATTCCCGTCAGCAGCGTTGAAGGAAAAGCAATATTCAGGGTGTTTCCCTTTTCAAAAATGGGGAAACCCTGATCTTTTAATCATAACATAATTGTTAAATACTCTTCTTTTTTTCATCCATATATTGGCATATATGGGCGTATCATTTGGCCAAATTAATTAAAAATATATATTGACACAACCCGTAAAAAGTGCAATAATATAATTCGTTCTGAGTTTAGCAATATTAAACTTTAAGTTTTATACAAAATTTGGAGTTTAATATAACTAAACTTTTTTAGCGTAAAAAGGGTTTTGGATTTATTTTTTTTACCCGTAAATACGCGTAATACCGATTCCAGGCAGGTTTTATGTATAGCCGGACAGTTTGTTTCGGAGGGATTTTATGCAAATTGGTGCAAAATTAAAAAGATTAAGGCTGGAATATGGACTGACGCAGGAGGAACTGGCTGACAGGTGTGAATTGACGAAGGGTTATATATCCCAGCTTGAAAGAGACTTAACATCTCCTTCAATAGCAACTCTTCAGGATATACTGGAATGCCTCGGAAGCAGCATACCTGAATTTTTTAATGAACAGAAAGCCGAGCAGGTGGTTTTCAAGGACAAGGATGTATTTGTCAAGGAAGCTGAGGATAAAGGTTACCGTATAAAATGGATAGTTCCGAATGCTCAGAAAAAGGATATGGAGCCGATTATTCTTGAGCTGAATGAAAACGGAGAGGTTGAAGAGGACGACCCCCATCAGGGTGAAGAGTTTGGATATGTCCTGCAGGGAACAATTATATTAACCCTCGGGAAAGAACGCTACAAGGTTAAAAAAGGGGAGTGCTTTCATTACAAGGCAAACCAGCCTCACAGCATAAGGAACGGAGGAAAAAGAATGGCTCAGGTACTTTGGATTTCTACTCCGCCGAGTTTTTAGACAGTACAGGGAGGTGATTCAGTTGAGCAAGAAGATTATTGAACTTGTAAATGTTACAAAAAGGTTTAACGGCGTTACGGCAGTCAACAATATCAACCTTTATATCAGGGAAAACGAGTTTGTAACCCTTTTGGGACCCAGCGGCTGCGGGAAAACTACAACATTGAGAATGATAGGCGGATTCGAGGATCCTGATGAAGGTGATATATTTTTTGACGGCGTAAGAATTAATGACGTACCGCCGTATAAAAGGAATATAAACACCGTATTTCAAAGGTATGCCCTTTTTACCCATATGAATGTTTATGAAAATATAGCTTTCGGACTCCGGATTAAAAAAGTTCCGAAAGATGAAATAGACAGAAGAATAAAACGCATGCTGAAGCTTGTTGATCTCGAAGGTTTTGAGAACAGACATGTGGATTCTCTCAGCGGAGGGCAGCAGCAGCGTGTGGCAATTGCACGGGCCCTGGTCAACGAACCGAAAGTCCTTCTTCTTGACGAACCTTTGGGAGCCCTGGATTTGAAGCTGCGAAAGGAAATGCAGATTGAACTGATGGATATGCAGAAGAATGTGGGCATTACGTTTATTTATGTAACCCACGACCAGGAAGAAGCCCTTACGATGTCGGATACCGTTGTTGTAATGAATAACGGCGTAATTCAGCAGGTGGGAACCCCTGTTGATATTTATAACGAACCGGTAAACAGGTTTGTGGCTGATTTTATCGGCGAAAGCAACATCATAGAGGGTGTAATGATTGAGGATTTTGTGGTGGAATTCTCAGGGCGTAAGTTTAAATGCCTGGATAAAGGTTTCAGCCATAATGAACCGGTTGATATTGTTATAAGACCTGAAGATATAGACATTACAGAGCCTGAAAAAGGTCTTATACAGGGTGTCGTTACATCTGTCGTATTCAAGGGTGTTCATTACGAAATGCTGGTTGAGGGTGGCGGCTTTGAATACATGATTCAAAGCACAGATATGGCACCTGTCGGAGCCAATGTTGGCTTAACTTTCAATCCGGAAGACATTCATGTGATGAAGAGAGGGAGTTAAGTGAAAAACAGGGCAAGGATTCTTGCATATCCATATATAGTCTGGATGATAATTTTCATAGTCGTACCGCTGTTGCTGGTGCTGTTTTACAGTGTTACCGAAGGCAATATCAATGACCCGTCCTCGCTTTCTTTTTCACTGAAAAGTTATACGCGGGTTTTTGATATTATGTATTTGAATGTTATATGGAAATCATTCAAACTCGCCATTATTTCAACGCTGTTCTGCCTGATTCTCGGATACCCGGTTGCACTTATTATATCGACGGTAAAGGCCAGGTATAAGAATATTGTTCTGATGTTTTTTCTTGTTCCCATCTGGATGAATTTTCTGCTCAGAACATATGCCTGGATGTCAATACTGTCGCCAAACGGTTTCATAAACAGGCTTTTGACATTTCTGGGATTACCCCCGCTGCAGATAATGCCGGGGCAGACGGCGGTTATTCTGGGTATGATTTATAACTTTCTGCCCTTTATGGTGCTCCCGATATATACTGTGCTGTCAAAAATAGACAAGAGTGTGCTTGAAGCAGCTATGGATTTGGGAGCGAACAAGATTGTAACGTTTATAAAGGTTATCCTTCCGCTTACCGTACCGGGAATAATAAGCGGCATAACGATGGTTTTCATGCCGGCTGTAAGTACATTTGTAATTTCCCAGCTGCTGGGCGGAGGAAAGGAACTTTTAATAGGCAACCTTATTGAACAGCAGTTCACCGTTCAGCGTGACTGGCATTTTGGTTCGGCATTGTCAATTATCCTGATGATTATGATACTGATATCAATGGCAATTATGTCGAAGGTGGAGAAGGATGACGGCAACGGGGGTGCGCCAATATGGTAAAGTTTCTGAAACGGTTTTATCTGACGCTGATATTCATATTTCTGTATGCTCCCATACTGGTACTGATTGTATTCAGTTTCAATGAGTCAAAGTCCCGAGGATACTGGGGAGGATTTACTCTGAAATGGTATGTGGAGCTGTTCAGGGACAGGGATATATTGAAGGCGCTGTATTATACATTTTTGGTGGCTCTGTTGTCTTCGATAATTTCCACCGTTATCGGAACATTTTCTGCCATTGGAATACACAATATGGGACTGTTTACGAAAAAGATGGCGCTTAACATTAACTATCTGCCTGTTCTGAATCCTGATATAGTAACAGGTATTGCGCTGATGACACTTTTTGTGTCACTTAACATGCGCCTTGGATTCATGACAATGCTGATCTCCCATACTGTGTTCAATATTCCGTACGTGATTCTGTCGGTTCTGCCAAAGCTTAAACAGATGGACAAAAATATGACCGAAGCGGCATTGGATTTGGGTGCTACCCCTTCATATGCATTAAGAAAGGTGATAATCCCCCAGATAATGCCGGGAGTCATAACGGGAGCGCTGATAGCATTCACATTATCGATAGATGATTTTGTAATAAGCTTCTTCACCACGGGTTCGGGCGTTACAAACCTGTCCATACTGGTTTATTCAATGGCAAAACGTGGAGTGAAACCATCCATTAATGCTTTAACCACATTAATGCTTCTGACAGTGGTAATTTTACTGCTGTTGATCAATAAAAGAACGACCAAAGGAGATGAGTTGATACCATGAAAAGAACCAGCATTCTGTTGATAACCTGCCTCTTTATATTTGCAAGTTTACTGGTACTTCCCGGATGCAAACAGGACAAGGTTGTTTTGAACATATACAACTGGGGAGAGTATATTGATCCCGAACTTCTTGAAAAATTTGAAAAGGAAACAGGAATTAAAATTAACCTGGATTTGTTCGAAACCAACGAACACATGCTTGCAAAGCTGGAAACCGGCGGTACCCAGTATGATGTCATTTTCCCTTCGGATTATGTTATTGAAGAAATGATTAAAAAAGATTTGCTGGCAAAAATTGATTTTAGCAATATACCCAATTTCAGGTATGTTGGGGACAGGTTTAAGAATCTGAATTATGATCCTACGAATGAATATTCGGTTCCTTATTTCTGGGGTACGGTCGGAATTATGTACAATACCGAGATGGTTGACGAGGAAGTGGACAGCTGGGACATTCTGTGGAAAGAAAAGTATGCAGGAAAAATTCTTATGCTTGACAGCATGCGGGATACGATTGGCGTGGCACTGAAAAAGCTGGGGTACTCCGTCAATGAAACAGATCCTGGCAGGCTGGAAGAAGCCAAACAGCTGTTAATACAGCAAAGACCGCTGGTGAACGGCTATTACGTTGATGAAATAAAGGATATGATGATAAACGGGGATGCAGCCATTGCTGTTAACTGGTCGGGTGCTGCAATGGATATATACTGGGAAGGAATTGAGAATATCAGGTTTGTTGTTCCGAAAGAAGGATCAAATCTGTGGTTTGACTGTATGGTAATACCCAAAACAAGTCAGCATAAGAAAGAGGCAGAGATGTTTATAAACTTCATGCTTGATCCCGAAAATGCTTATCAGAACAGCCTGTATGTAGGATATGTGTCACCTGTTACCGAGGCATTTGAAAGACTTATGCAGGAAAATCCCGAAGTTGCGGATATGGATGCCTACAACCCGTCGGAAGAAGTACTGGACAAATGTGAGGTATTCATTGATCTTGGTGACAACAGACCGTTGTATAACAGGATATGGACCGAAATAAAAGTGCAGTAGTATTGATATAAGGCAAAAAAATGCCCGGAACTTCCCGAAAATTAAATTCAGGGTTTGTTCCGGGCTTTTTGCTGTTTTTTGAAAAATTAAAGTTACAGTTTAACAAGACAGGCGCGGACGGGCGAACCGTCTCCGCCTTTAATCTTCAGCGGGGGTGCGCACAAAAGATATTCTCCTTCTTCAACATCCTTCAGGCAAAGGCCTTCAAGTATAATAATTCCTCCCGACAGCAATGTCCTGTGAGTCGGATGTCCCGGCTGGTTGCGCTCTATACCGAGGCTGTCTGTTCCGACGCCTTTTATGCCAATATTCTGCAAATACTTAGCTGCTTCGCTGTTAAGGTAAATATACCCGAAATCAAACTCATCGTTGAAGGAATTTTTTGTTTTGAGGATGATAAAGTCATCTTTCTGAATATTCTTTTTCATTAATTCCTCTTTGGTTATACAATCGTTCACATGGGTAAAATCGAGTACTTTGCATGGTGTAATACATTTGTACAGATCAGTTTCCTCGATGGTACTGCCGTTTTCCAGTACATGCCACTTTGCGTCCATATGGGTTCCTGTATGCAGGTTTATGTGCAGCGTTGATTCATTAACTCCTTCCGAATGTATAAAGCGTGTCTGTTCCAGTACAGGCCTCCTTTGGTCCTGGTTTTTATATACCATCATGTCATTTCTTATTTCCATGCTTATGTCGTATATTTTCATTTCAAATCAATCCTCCTCGTGCAGAAATTAATGCTGTTGTCAATGTTCCACCAGGAACGCCCGTCTTTTTCCATTAACCTTATTGCTGCATCGGGTCCCACGCTTCCGGCAGGATAACCGTAAACGGGCAGTGCGTTTTTTCTTATTTTGTTTTCAAGATCCTCAATATACTGCCATGATACGTTAAGCTCATCCCAGCTTGTAAACAGCGAGTTATTACCCCGTATTGCTTCCATTATAAGCCTTTCATAAGCTTCGGGCGAGTTGTTCCCGTATTCGGCAGTCTGACAGTAATCCATGTTTGCCTGCATCATTTCGTAAAAATTCCCGGGTTTTTTGGCATTCAGCTGAAAATAAAAACCTTCATATGGCTGGATACGAAATACAAGTATATTGGGCCTGGCATTGCCGTAATCGCTGTAGAGCCTCCGTCCCAAGGGCTCCTTGAAATGGATGACGATTTCCGCGTTGTTTCTGTTTAAACGCTTTCCTGTGAGTAAATAGAACGGAACTCCCTGCCAGCGGTAATTGTCGATCCAGAGCTTTAGCGCTGCAAAAGTCGGGGTCCTGGAGTCCCGTGACACGTTTTCTTCCTGTAAATACCCGGAAATTACTTTGCCGTCGGCAACGGATACGGTATACTGGCCCAAAACAAGTTCACTGTCGGAAAGATTGTCCGGAAAAGGCCTGAGCGCACGCATTACCCTGATTTTTTCGTATCTTATGTGCTCAGCATCAAGTTTTACCGGGGGTTCCATTGCAATAATGGAAACCAGCTGAAGCATGTGGTTCTGAACCATATCCTTAAGTACCCCGGTATGATCATAGTATCCGCCGCGGGTTCCGACACCAACGGTTTCAGGAATAATTATCTGTACATGATCAACGTAAAGCCTGTTCCACAACGGTTCAAAAATACTGTTTGAAAAGCGTAATGTCAAAATATTCTGGATCATTTCCTTTCCCAGGTAATGATCAATGCGATAGATTCTTTCCTCGGGCAGGGCACATGTCAGTATTTCATTTAGTGCTGCAGCCTTTTCAAGGTTTTCACCGAAGGGTTTCTCAATCATAATTCTTTTCCAGCCATCGCCTTCGGACAGCATATTGTTTTTGTCCAGTTCAATTACTATCGGGGCAAACAGGCTCGGGGCCACCGCAAGGAAAAACAAATGATTGTGAATTCCTTCAGCCGAAAGGGAATCAAGATGATTTTTCAGGTTTACATATCCCTGGGGATCAGAAAAATCAAAATTTATATATGTAATGAAATTCTTTATTCCGTGCCATATCTCATTCCGGAAGTTCCTCTGGGAATACTGCATGACAGCCTCTTCCATCATATTCCGGAATTGTTCCGATGTATAGTTCCTTCGTCCGACGGCGAGAATGCGGAAATTGTCGGGAAGAAGATTATCAGCCGCCAGGGCATATATCGCGGGAATGAGCTTTCTCCTTGTAAGATCACCTGTAGCACCGAAAATGACGAAAACAAAGGGCTTATCCACTTTCCAGCAGTTGTTCATAGGCACCTCCGAAATCAAAACGTCTTTTAATAATATTACCCTCATTTTTACTAATAAACCCGGTAATATTTCAAATTTTCAAATTAGTCCCATATGTACAGTATATTCTTGCAATTAAGCTGCGCAGGACTTAAAATATTTCTGACAGGGCAAAATTCAAATTTTTACGCAGGGAAGAAAATAATGAATGAATATGCCAAAACACCGTTAATAAAAGCTCTTGAAAGGTTTATTTCAGATAAACGAACCATAATGCACATGCCCGGCCATAAACAGGGAAAAGGATTTGACGCCGGTTTCAGGGATAAAATCATCATGTATGATTTAACCGAACTTCCCGGTCTGGATAATTTTCACCGACCTGAAGGGGTTATACGGGAATGTACCGCTGCCCTGGCGGAAACTTTCGGTGCGGTAAAATCCTGGTTTCTCGTAAACGGGTCTACTTCAGGAATTCATGCTGCTTTTCTCTCGTGTTTCAGAAGAGGGGACAAGGTATTGGTTAACAGAAACTGCCATATATCCGTTATCAATGCCATGATTCTTTTTGGAATCAGACCTGTGTTTGTTATGCCGGAATACTCCGGGGAGTATAACCTGGCGCTGCCGCCGGGTATTCATTCCTGGGAGCTGGCGTTGAATGAAAATCCCGATGCGAAAGGTGCGTTTGTTACAACACCTGATTATTGCGGTATTTGCCAGCCTCTCAGGGAGCTTGCAGACCTGCTGCATGGCAGGGGTAAAATACTTTTGGTGGATGAGGCTCATGGCGCTCATTTCACATTTTCGTCAAGGTTTCCGGAAACCGCACTGGAGCAGGGGGCTGATTTGTGTGTTCAGAGTTTTCACAAAACCCTGCCCGCACTTACCCAGGCCGCAGTTCTTCATATCGGCAGCAGCCGTATTAACCCGGAAAGGGTTAATAGAGCCATATCAATGCTTACAACCACAAGTCCGTCGTATATTATAATGGCATCAATGGACTATGCAAGGGATCTTGGCTCACGTAACGGAGAAGCGGTTTATGGCAGGTTAATCGGTTTTCTGGATGAAATGAAAGAAAAGCTGTCCCTGATGAAAAAACTGCGTATTATTCCTGACACAATAAATAATCTGAAACGGGATCCGACCCGCATAGTCATTGATACGTCACTAAGCGATATAACAGGATATGAACTGTATAATCTCCTTTACAGTGAATACGGAATTGCCGCTGAAATGTGCGATACATCCCATGTGGTTTTTATAGTAACGATGGCTGATACTGATGAAGATTTAAATATAATAACACGGGCTTTACTGGAAACGGATGAGAAAATTAATAAGGCAGACGAAAAAGTTTCTTTCAGCCTGCCCTTCTGTTCAGGCAAATGCAGTATCCCTGAACTTGATGATTTTCTTGATTCGTCAGAGGAAATTCTGTTAACCGATGCCGGGGGATGTACAAGTGCGGAAGTTGTCACACCATATCCTCCGGGTATACCTGTATTATGTCCCGGTGAAACAATAACCAGTGAACATATTTATTACCTTGTAAAATTAATAGATCTAGGGGCAGACGTTCATGGACTTGCCGACGATGAAAACGGACGCAAAAAAATAAGAATAATATAAGGTCTGTAAATAAAGAAGAAGGTGGATTATAATGAGAAAAGGGTTTTTTATTTCATTTGAAGGTGGTGATGGTTCGGGAAAAACCACTCAGATAAGGCTTTTAAAGGAATATATCGCGGGCAGGGGTGTTGACGTTGTTACAGTCCGTGAACCCGGAGGTGTTCCTGTAAGTGAAAAAATACGGGAAATAATACTGGACAGCAGGAACACCGACATGGATAATATAACCGAAATGCTTTTATATGCCGCATCAAGGGCACAGCTGGTTTCACAGGTAATAATACCGGCTTTGAATGACGGCAAATGCGTAATCTGTGACAGGTTCGTCGATTCGAGCTATGTTTATCAGGGAATAGCAAGAGGACTGGGAATAGATATGATTAAGACTGTAAATGATATTGCAACTCGGAAACTGGTTCCTGACATTACTTTTTTTATTGACGTGGAGCCGGAGAATGCCCTGAAAAGACGGCTGAATACCACAGAGCCCGACAGGCTTGAAAGGGAGGATATTTCTTTTCACTTAAGGGTATACCAGGGTTATATAAAAATTGCTGAGATGTATCCGGACAGAATAAAGCGTATTGACGGTTCACTGAAGGAAGAGGAAGTTTTCCTGCAAATAAAAAGGCATATAGACCATTTGTTTTGCCGATATAAATATTAAGAAACAACAGAAGGAAAATGGTGGATATTAATGAATCTGAAAATAGACAGTTCAAACCGTAACCAGAGAAATGTAATAGGCAGGGTAAATACAGAAGGAAGCAAAATTTCCGGGCAGAAATTCACCGGGTTTGATGCCCATCTTCAAAGACATGAAGTTCAGAATCTTGACGAAACCCTGAAACAGATGGCAGACGATATAATAAAGCAGGGTGAAAAACTCGGTGAAAAAGTTGATATTGCTGAGTTAAGAGTATACAAAAAAATGATTTCCGAATTTCTGGATGAAGCTGTACGGGGTTTTGCGAAATTTTCAAAGGAAAGCTTCATGGACAGAAGGGGAAGGCACCGCATTTATTCAATTATAAGGAAGATAAATCAAAACCTTGAAGAACTGACACAGGAAGTGCTGAAAAAAGAAAAGGATCACCTGAAAATCCTGGCCCGGATTGAAGATATACGCGGTCTGGTTCTGGATATATTTCTTTAATCATCGGGAGACTCAGGTATTGATTTTGTCCTTAAATATTTACATAATAATGTTATTACAACCTGACATCATAACAAAAAGACAGGAGATGTTGCCAGCTTGGAGCTTGATAACATTATAGGCCAGAGCAGTCTGGTCAGGCAGTTAAAAAGACTGATAACCTTCGATTTGATCGGACATGCATATGCCATATCAGGACCTGCAGGTATAGGGAAGAAAACATTGGCCCGTGCATTCATAAAGGATCTGTTGTGCCTTGATTCTTCAACTGAAAACTGCAGATGTATCTGCTGCAGAACTTATGAAAACGGTACCAACCCTGATTTTTATAAGGTTGAAAGTGACAAGAAGTCCATAGGAGTTGATTCAATCCGTGAATTGCAGGATCATGCTGCGCACAGGCCAACATACGGGAAAAGAAAGGTATATCTTATTCCCGATGCCGAACTTATGACGCCCCAGGCCCAGAACTGTCTTTTAAAAACTCTCGAAGAACCGCCGAAATATGTGGTTATAATCCTTCTTACCATAAATTTTGAAGCGCTTTTGCCCACCATTCAGTCCCGTACAGTCAATCTGAGAATGATGCCGTATACCGATGAGGAAATGAAAAAAATAATACGTTTGTTCCACAACATTTCCGAAAACGAGATTGATATTATCCTGAAATTTTCAAACGGAATACCGCTTAATGCCCTGCGCATGATTGAAGAAGGCGCGGTGAGGGATCTTCGTACGCAGGTTTTCAGGATCTTTGAAAAACCCGATGATTTCAGTCACCTGGAAAGTGTTCGTAAAACACTGCTGGATAACAGGGATGAGATTCAGACGTTTTTTGATATCCTCCTTTCGGTTTACAGGGATTGTCTGATGCTAAAACATGGCATGGAAAACAGGTTGATTAATTCGGATAAAAAAGATATTATAAAGAATATTGCCTCATCTTATCAAAATCATATTCTGTTGGAAAAGATAACGAATCTGGAAAGATTGAGGCGTAATTTCAGCTACAATATCAATCCGCAGCTTGGAATTGACACTTTGTTGCTGGAAATTCAGGAGGTTTAAATATATGGCGAGTGTTATAGGTGTAAGGTTTCGCTACGCCGGTAAGATATATTATTTTGACCCTGCAGGGATAGATTTGAACCAGGGTGAAAAAGTGATTGTTGAAACTGCAAGAGGCATAGAATGCGGTGAAGTTGTCCAGGCTTTACGGGAAGTGGATGACAGCGAAGTAGTTGCACCTTTGAAAAAGGTTATAAGAAAAGCTACGGATGAAGACCTGGAACATGTGGAGGAGAATAAGCGAAAGGCCAAGGAAGCCTTTGGCATATGTCTTGAGAAAATCAAAAAACACAGCCTTGAAATGAAACTAATCGACGTGGAGTACACGTTTGACAACAATAAAATTCTTTTTTATTTTACTGCTGATGGTCGAGTTGACTTCAGGGAGCTGGTAAAGGATCTTGCGTCGGTGTTCCGTACAAGAATAGAATTACGGCAGATCGGTGTAAGAGATGAAGCGAAGATGATGGGCGGGCTTGGAATTTGCGGAAGATGCCTTTGCTGCTGTAATCACCTGACAGAGTTCCAGCCGGTGTCCATAAAAATGGCCAAGGAACAGAGCCTGTCGCTTAATCCCACCAAAATATCCGGTATTTGCGGAAGGCTTATGTGCTGCCTGAAATACGAGCACGAGGTATATGAAGATCTTCTGAAGCGGATTCCGAAAGTAAATGCCCTGGTACAGACGCCTGACGGAACCGGTACTGTAATGTATGTCAGCCTGCTTGAGGAAAAGGTAAAGGTGAAGCTTGACAACGACAATGAACCCGACCTGAAAGAATACAATGCTTCAGAGATAAAACTTATCAAGGATGTGGAAAAAGAACCCGAGGATCATTTTGAAGAGGTAGATATGGAACTTCTGAAACAGCTTGAGGATTAACCGTTTGACTTCACAGAAGCGAAAGAGCGGTTCTGTATCTATTGACATGAATTATATTATATTGTAGGATAACAAGGGAAACTGTAAATGGTTTCCTACTATTTGGGAGGTGTACTTGATTATGGCATATTATATCAATGATGAGTGCATCAGCTGCGGAGCATGTGAATCAGAATGCCCGGTAAGCTGCATTTCTGCTGGTGATACCAAATATGTTATTGATCCGGAAGAATGCATTGAATGCGGAGCTTGCGCCGATGTATGCCCGGTTGACGCTCCAAGACCGGAATAATATATATGGTAAAGCCTGGAAAACTATCGGAGCCTGACGTTTAGTCCGGCTCTTTTCCATAATTACGGTAGTTTAATTTTTGATGTTGCTTTGTCCGTTTAATCATTTTCATTCTGCTTAACCACAGAGGGAGATTTTTAATGAATCAGCCTGTACTTAAAGAAGGAGAACGCCTGGATGATCTTCAGTTAAACGGCCTGAAAATAATACAGAAAACTTCAGGGTTCTGTTTCGGGATTGATGCAGTTCTGCTTTCGGATTACGTAAGAGTGGAAAAAAACTCCAGGATCGTGGATTTGGGTACCGGGACAGGTATTCTCCCGCTTCTTTTGTCTCAGAAAACAAAAGCTTCACATATAATTGGAATAGAAATTCAGCCGGATATTGCCGATATGGCCAAAAGAAGCGTCGAATACAATAGACTTGGTGATAAAATCCGGATTGTTGAGGGCGATTTTCTCAAGGCGGCCGAATGGTTCGGAGCAAAAAGTTTCGATGCAGTCGTTACCAATCCTCCATACATGAAATTCGGAGCAGGTTTAATCAATCCCTCCGACAACAAAGCCATTTCCAGGCATGAAATACATTGTACGCTCGAATCACTTATTTCGGTTTCTTCCAAACTTCTGAAGGATTATGGCCGATTTTTCATGATTCACAGGCCAGAGAGGCTTGTGGATATTTTTTACAGTATGCGTGAATACAGGATTGAACCCAAAAGCATAAGGCTGGTTCATCCGAAGCCAGGGAAACCTGCCAACCTGGTTCTTATATACGGGCTTAAGTTCGGAAATCCGCAGCTGACCGTTGAAGAACCCCTGTATACTATAGATTATATTCCCGGGAAAATGAGGGATATTAATGAAGCATAAAATTACAACGCCGCTTACCGAAGAGAAGGTTAATATTCTCAAAGCTGGCGATATAGTTGAACTGTCGGGAACGGTTTATACCGCAAGGGATGCAGCTCACAAAAAACTTATGGAGCTGATAATTGCCGGTAAAGAACTGCCTTTTAAACTGGCCGGCCAGGTTATATATTATGTCGGGCCGTGCCCGGCGCCGCCCGGAATGGTTATTGGTTCTGCAGGCCCTACCACAAGCGGAAGAATGGATTCATATACTCCGAAACTTATTGAAATGGGTCTCAGAGGGATGATTGGAAAGGGACAAAGGAGCAGGGAAGTTATTGACGCAATGGTAAAATACGGCGCAGTGTATTTCGGTGCCGTAGGGGGGGCCGGTGCATTAATTTCGAAATCCATAAGGAGCCAGCAGGTTATAGCATTTGAAGAACTGGGAACAGAAGCGGTAAGAAAGCTTGTTGTGGAGAACTTCCCGCTGACCGTTATAATAGACAGGTTCGGAAACAATTTGTATGACATCGGAAGAAGCAGATATGCTGAAGAGTGAAACACTTAATCCGGCTCAGGCTCTTACTTGTTTTTTTAAATAAATAATACGGGTGAATGATGTTGGACAAAAGAATTCACATAATAACAGGTCATTTCGGTGCAGGAAAATCCGAAATATCGGTTAACCTTGCGATGGAGTATAAAAAGCAGGGAAAAAAGGTTCTTCTTGCCGATATGGATACGGTAAATCCGTATTTCAGAAGCAGTATGGCCAGGAATCAACTGGAAAAACTCGGTATAGAAGTTATAACTCCGAAATTTGCCAATACCAATGTTGATGTACCCGCATTAACTGGTGAATTCAGCAGGTATCTCCCGGACAAAAGCTACAATATCGTAATGGATATGGGTGGGGATGACGCAGGAGCACTTGTAGTCGGACGTTACAGGCATGAAATAAAGGACTGCGGGTCAGTCCTTTATTTTGTGATTAACTGCTTCAGACCTGAAACGTCAACTGTTTCCGGTGTTTTAAAAATTATTGGTGAAATTGAAAAATCATCAGGCATGGAAATAAATTACCTCATAAACAATTCCCATCTGATGGATGATACAAATCTCAGTGATATTATCAAGGGTATGGAGTTTACTCAGAAAGTTAGCGGTATTACAAACATACCTGTTGCATTTCATGCGATAATGAAAAAAAATCTTCCTGAAATGCCGGAAGGCTTTGATGAGCCTGTATTTCTGATGGAAAAAACAATTAATTTCCCTGATGTTGCAGAATAACAGAATAAAATGATATAATAAACGAGTCAGGAAATTTATGACCAGGTAATAATAATAAAATATAATATCTGGTTTTATATATCATGACTCGTTTATTTATATATGGAGGTAAAATCTTGGTAAAGGTTACGTTTATATCTGAAAAATGTAAGGGTTGTGAACTGTGTGTCAGCGTTTGTCCCAGGCGCATAATAAGAATGAATGACCGGGATCTTAACGAAAAGGGTTATCATCCTGCAGAAATTACAGATATGACAAAATGTATCGGATGTGCATTTTGCGCCCTGATATGTCCTGATTGTGCCATTATTGTTGAAAAGTAAAGGAGGCGCTGTATGGGTCAGAAACTGTTGATGAGGGGAAATGAAGCCATAGCTGAAGCGGCAGTAAGGGCTGGATGTCGCCACTATTTCGGTTACCCTATTACCCCGCAGACAGAAATTGCTCATTATATGGCCAGGAAACTGCCGGAAATAGGAGGTGTCTTTTTACAGGCCGAAAGTGAAACAGCTGCGATAAACATGGTATACGGCGCGGGAAGTACAGGAACCAGGGTTATGACATCATCGTCCAGTCCGGGGATCAGCCTGAAACAGGAAGGTCTTTCATACCTTGCGGGTGCTCAGGTTCCCGCCGTCGTGATCAATATTATGCGTGCCGGACCGGGGCTTGGCGGAATACAGCCTGCCCAGGGAGATTATTTTCAGGCATGCAAGGGAGGGGGACATGGCGATTACCGTCAGATTGTTCTGGCGCCGTCCAGCGTGCAGGAACTTTATGAGCTTACGGTCGAGGCATTCAACCTTGCTGACAGGTATCGCATTGTAGTGATGATTCTTGGCGACGGTATTCTCGGACAGATGATGGAAGTTGTTGAATTCAGGGACGAGGAACCCATTGAACGGTATGAAAAGCCATGGGCTGTAACCGGTCATGGAAATATCCGCGAACAGAACGTAATTACCTCCATTCATTTGAATCCTGCAGTGCTGGAGAAAATGAACCGAAACCTGCAGGAGAAATATGAACTTATCAGGCGGAAAGAGTGCCGTTATGAGCTATATAACCATGAAGAAGCCGATTTCTTCATAGTTGCATACGGGACGGTTGCGAGAATCGCCAAAAGTGTAATTGAAACGGCAAAGCGCGAGGGTATAAAGGTAGGGCTCATAAGACCCATTACCCTCTGGCCTTTTCCGCAGGAAGCATTTGAAAGGGTTATGGGCAGGGCCAAAGCTTTTCTGACGGTTGAAATGAGTTCCGGACAAATGTACGAAGACGTACTTCTGGCAGTTAACGGAAGGAAGAAGGTTTATTTCCACGGACGCATGGGTGGAATGGTTCCTGCCAGGGATGACATAGTGAAAATAATACGGGATATGCATGATGAGCATGTCAGGAAACAGTTAAGTATAAATGTCAGTAGATAATTTATCAAAGGGCCGTACCGGAACGGAGGTATAAAAATGGCTGTTGTTTTTCAGAAACCAAAAGCTTTAAAAGACACACCTATGCATTATTGCCCGGGATGTACCCATGGCATAGCCCACCGTATAGTTGCAGAAGTGCTGGATGAACTTGATATTGAAGGCAGAACGGTGGGGATTGCTTCGGTGGGATGTTCATACAACAGCTATGAGTATTTTTCATGCGATATGATTCAGGCACCCCACGGGCGTGCGCCTGCTGTTGCTACCGGGGTAAAAAGATGCAAACCCGGATGTGTTGTTTTTACCTATCAGGGTGACGGTGATCTGGCTGCAATCGGTACTGCCGAGATTATTCATGCTGCAGCGAGGGGAGAAAATATAACGGTTATATTTATAAATAATACAGTTTACGGTATGACATCTGGACAGATGGCTCCGACAACCCTTTTAAACCAGTATACCACCACGACGCCTTACGGGCGAATTGCAGATCTCCATGGTTTTCCTATAAAAGTATGCGAGATGCTTGCAACCCTTCAGGGTGCTGCATATATAGAAAGAGCCTCGCTACATGACATAAAGCATATTAAAAAGGCAAAGGAAGCTGTAAAAAAAGCTTTTCGGGTACAGCTTGCGAATATGGGCTTTTCAATGATTGAATTGTTATCAACCTGTCCTACAAACTGGGGGCTTAATCCGGCTGAATCCTTAAAGCGGATTGAGCAGGAAGTTATTCCTTATTATCCTCTTGGTGTATTTAAAGGAGAAGACTTGGAGGTATGATATATGGTTCATGAAATAATACTTGCAGGTTTCGGAGGGCAGGGAATATTGTCTGCAGGCAAGCTCCTGGCGCAGGCAGGAATGCTTGACGGAAAACATGTTTCCTGGCTTCCTTCCTATGGTCCTGAAATGCGCGGAGGAACGGCAAACAGCAGCGTTGTGGTTTCAGAGGAACCGGTGGATTCGCCGGTTTTATACAGCTGTAATGCATTAATTGCCATGAACAGACCTTCCCTTGACAGGTTTGAAGCTCTGGTTGATGCAGGCGGGATAATAATTGTAGACTCTTCGATTGTGGACAGGAATGTCAGCCGCGATGACATTGTTTCATTCAGGATACCTGCCACTAGGATAGCGTCGGATATCGGGAATATGGCTTTTGCAAATATAATACTTCTTGGTAAGCTGATTGCTGAAAGGAATACGGTAACGGTTGAAAATTTTGAAAAAGCTCTTTATGAAGTTTTGCCCGAAAAAAAACACCACCTGATTCCTGAGGAAATGAAAGCTTTGCATATCGGGATGGAATATTCTTAAGTGACTGCAGAACTGTATGTGTTTTCCACATGCAGTCTGCGTCAATTTTTTAATCTATCCTGCATCGAATTAATAAAATTCACCAGTCTTTAAAATAATTTCCAAACCTTCTGGTTAATAAGACAAGCAGCGGATAACCAAGTCCATAACATGCCAGTAACTGTCCGAGGGCTACCCAGCCCATGCTCACAGGGACTGGAACATCAGGGAAATATAGGAACGGCAGGTAACCGCCGACAATCAGTGCATTGATAACAACAGGCGGAAGAGGGACAAGATAAGGATATTTTCTTAGTTTTCTTGAAAGCAATGCTGAAATAAGAGTGGCAATACTGCCGAATATTATGTCTATAGGTCCGTATCCTCCTATAATATTTGAAACAAGACAACCTACAAACAAACCGGGAATTGCGGATGACATTATTGCCGGTAGAACTGTTAACGCTTCTGATACACGGAACTGAAATATTCCGTATGCATAAGGTGCAATCAAAACGGTTACTATGGTGTATACCGCAGCAATCAGTGCCGCACGGGCAATAAAAAGTACCCTGTTGTTCATAATAAAACCTCCGTAGTTTTGTTTTGGCACGATAAGTGCCGCCCAGGATTTTGCGAACTGGACATGAAATATATACTATCATTTTAATTTGTGATTATCAAGTTTAAATTATTGAGGCAATAATTATTTCACTGTGCTATAATTAAGCTGAGTATAGCAGGTTTTTCCGCTTTTGTGAGGAAGGAGGTATATATTGTGGACAGGGAGAGAGCTGTTGAAGAATTAAGAGCAAGGCTTTTTGATATAAACCGGTTACGGCACAGTTTTGCTGTTGAAGCAGTTATGAGAGAGCTGGCCGGGCGATTGCACGAGGAAATTGAAATATGGGGGCTTACAGGTCTTCTCCACGATATCGATCTTGATATAGTGGACGGGGATTTGGAGCAACATGGCCTGGTAGCTGCAGAAATTCTTGAAGGACTTAGTGTTGATAAATCCATAATCCATTCCATTAAGTCTCATAATCCGAATCTTGGTTTCCCGAGGAGAAGAAAGGTTGACAAGGCCTTATACTGCAGCGATCATCTGCCACGGTTTATCGAAAAATGCGCTTCAACGATTCCGGGTAATAATATTTTCGATTTAACAGTGGATTATCTTGTGGAGAAATTTAATGAAGAGGGATTCGTAAAAGAAGAACATAAGGAGCAAATATTAACATGCGGCGAACTTGGTCTGACGCCGGAAGAGTTTTTTGATATTGGTCTTAACGCTTTGAAAAAGGTTGAATATAAATTTGATTAAAAAACCTGCATATTTATTTTTTTATGTTAAATGATATAAATGCTGCGGTATAAAACTACTTACATAAAATACACCCTGAGAAAAGGATGGATGCGTTTGTTGGATACAAAGTTGGAGGAAAGAAAAGAGCGGATTAAAGGTTTTTTGAATGACAGGTCATATCACCCGTTAACATTTGACGAGCTTGTTGTTTCACTTGATGTGCCAAAGGAAGATATAGAACTGTTCAGGCAATGTCTTGAAGAACTTGAAGAGGAAGGGTATATATACAGAACCAAAAAAAACCGGTACGTGGCTCCTGAAAAAATCGGGCTTGTTCCGGGAACTTTCCAGGGGCATGAGCGAGGTTACGGCTTTGTTGTGCCCGATGATCCCAACCAGAGCGATGTGTTTATTCAGAGCGACAGGGTTAAGGGCGCCATGCACGGGGACCGTGTTGTCGCAAGAATTATCAAATTTTATGCTGACGACAGGCATTCAGAAGGCGAAATTGTGAAGATTCTTTCCCGTGCCCATGAGAAAATAGTCGGTACTTTTGAAAAAAGCTTCTCTGTCGGTTATGTTATTCCTGACCTTAAAAAGATTAAGGGTCATATTATTGTTCCCCTTGACAAATCGATGGGCGCAAAGCCGCACCAGAAAGTTGTTGTAGAAATTACCAGGTACCCTGAACCTGAAAGAAATGCAGAAGGCCAGGTTGTAGAAATACTTGGCGATGCTGATGAAAAAGGCGTTGACGCTCTTTCAGTCCTGAGGGCATATAAAATTCCCGTGGAATTTCCGGATGAAGTAATAAATGAAGCCAAAAGCATACCCCAGCAGTTAACCGAGGCCGATTACAAGGGCAGGCGTGACCTGCGTAATCTTACCATGGTAACGATTGACGGTGAAGATGCAAGGGATTTGGATGACGCTGTTTCCCTTGAGATTACAGAAAACGGGAATTACCTTCTTGGCGTTCACATAGCAGATGTATCCCATTATGTCAAGGAGAATTCTCCTTTGGACAGGGAAGCGTTAAAGAGAGGAACCAGTGTTTATTTTCCCGACATGGTTATACCCATGCTTCCGAAGGAATTGTCCAATGGAATATGCAGCCTTAATCCCCAGGTTGACCGCCTTGCTTTTTCGGTTTTCATGGAAATTGACAGTCTGGGACGGGTAATAAACCATGAAATCGTTGAAAGCGTAATTAATGTAAATGAACGGATGACTTATACCAATGTCTACAAAATACTTGAAGAACATGACCCGGAATTGATTGAAAGGTATAAACCCCTGGTTCCGATGTTTGAAAAGATGAAGGAACTGGCTTTAATCCTGAGAAAACGGCGCGGCCTCAGAGGTGCAATTGATTTTGATTTTGAAGAAGCCAAAATAGTGCTGGATGAAAACGGAAAACCGATAAAGATCGGAAAATATGAAATAACAATTGCAAACAAGATAATTGAAGAATTCATGCTGCTTTGCAATGAGACGGTTTCCGAGCATTTTTACTGGGCTGATATACCGTTTGTATACCGCATTCACGAGGATCCTGACCCGGAGAAAATTAGGAGACTCAACGAGTTTTTGTTCAATTTCGGCGTAAGGATTAAAGGCAGCGGTAATGTCCATCCGAGGGCACTGCAGGATGTTCTTGCAAAGGTAAAAGGAACACCGCAGGAAAGAGTTATCAGTACAATGATGTTAAGAAGCCTCCAGAAAGCAAGGTACAGCGATGAGCACACCTGGCATTTTGGCCTTGCAGCCGACTATTACTCCCATTTTACTTCCCCGATAAGAAGGTATCCTGATTTGATAATACACAGGATAATGAAGGAATATATTCATGGCAGATTTGATGAAAAAAGGAATGAATACTATTCGAATGCTCTGCCCAATATAACAAAGCATTGTTCAGAAAGGGAGAGAAGTGCCGAAGAAGCCGAGCGCGAGTATGAAGACCTCAAGAAGGCAGAATATATGCAACAGCATATCGGAGAGACATTTAACGGTATTGTTTCGAGCATAACTTCCTTCGGCATGTTTGTAGAACTGGATAATACGGTGGAAGGCCTTGTACGCCTTACCAGTATGGACGATGACTTTTATGATTTTGATGAAAAGCTGCAGGTTCTTATTGGCGTAAGAACAGGTAAGGTGTATCGTATTGGAGATGTGGTAGAAGTCGTTGTGGCGAATGCAGATCCTAAAACCAGGCAGATAGATTTTATTCTGGCCGGTAATGTTCATGAACCCGATCTCGATGATGATACGGATGATGAAGGCAACAACGGCAGTAAGCGAAGCAAATCAGGCAAAACCAAAAAGAAAAATGTAAAGGATCAGAAAGTTATAGATCACATAAACGGCAGGAAAAGGCGCAGAAAATAAGGGTTTGACGGTATATACGATAAACATTAAATGTAATAAAAATAAAATATATTTTTTGCTTGACTTTTTATATACTTGCAGTTAAAATAATATTCGTCAGTCTTTTGGGGCCCATTGGTCAAGTGGTTAAGACATCGCCCTTTCACGGCGGTAACGGGGGTTCGAGTCCCCCATGGGTCACCATTATAAAACTGGCCCAGTAGTTCAGACGGTTAGAACGCTAGCCTGTCACGCTAGAGGTCGAGGGTTCGAGTCCCTTCTGGGTCGCCACTTGAAGAATATGCTGGTGTAGCTCAGCAGGTAGAGCAGCTGACTTGTAATCAGCAGGTC
>ENA-UPSB01000460-UPSB01000460.1-bioreactor-metagenome-genome-assembly--contig:-NODE-460-length-68517-cov-7.242426_pt1 | contig 68517 bp, 60 predicted proteins | sample MGYA00238182_ERZ773286 | MGnify/ENA primary metagenome ERZ773286 (study PRJEB29026, sample SAMN07631240) | bioreactor metagenome | isolation source: Switchgrass digestor | place: USA: Dartmouth... | reverse complement strand
CCCGGTATGGTCGACGGTCAGCGCGCGGACAAAGCCCCCGGAAGCTCGCAGCACGCGGCTGTCCCCCGCATGAAAAACGACAAGCAGGTCAGGGGGCATTAGGGCGATCCCGGCTACGGTCGTGCCTGCTTCGCCAAACCCCGGCTTTTCCGAAAGGGCTTGAAGCAGTCGGGACTGAACCGCGCTCAAGTATCTACGAACGCATCCCGCGAACTCCTCCCATGAGCACCCGGTCCGTTTTTCCCCGTAAAACAAGTCTTGAAGCGCAAGGAGGGCAGCTTTGCTTGCGTAAGCTCCGCCGGCGTATCCTCCCATACCGTCGGCCACGGCGGCGAGAAGCCCGTAGTCTCGGAATGATTCCGAGTCTCGGTCGTACTCCACCGAGTACAACAGCCCTTGTCCGACCCGTTGCCCGATGCAGTAATGGTCTTGGTTTTCCGGCCTTGCCCCGCGGCAACTCAACCCGGCGGCACAGATACGCACGGCTACACCTCCCCGAGTTTCACGCGGAATTCGGTCAACGTGAGGGCCACAATCGAACCATCATGGATTTCCACAGGTTCTTGACCCGTGTGTATGACGCCGTCAACCTTGATGAAGTTGGTTCCTCCCACATGCCGCACAAACCATTGAGCGCCTTGCTTCTCAAAGACAGCATGTTTGCGGGAAATGGCGTCCAGGTCGGGCACCCCCGTCAAGACCACGTCGGCAGAGTCGCCTCGTCCCACTGTCTGTCCGTCCAAGACAGTAAAGGATATGGACGGGTCCTTTAAAGACTCCAAGACCAGAGACGCCGCTTGTTTCCTTGGCTTTTCCGCGGGAACGGTGGATAGGTCCGCATCGCCGCAGGATGCGCAGTACGCGGCGTACCTTGGATTCTCCGCGCCGCAGACGGGGCAATACTTGACCAAGGTATCACTCATCGTCCCTGATCACCTCAAAACCTCGATCGCCGAGCAGCTTAGCGAACTTGGGAAGGTCCCCTCGCTTGGGTATCCCTATCAGTCGAAAGGTTGACGGCGACAACATTTGTATTGATAGGGGCCTCTGTTCCGGCCAAGGCAAGTCCTTAGTGTCCCTGTGACGCTGTGCCTGAGGGGAAAGCAGGTGGACTCTTTGGTTGTCTGAGCCCCTCCACTGCAAAGTGTCCGGTTCTTCCTCCATGTACGGGCCGTCTATCAGGATGTCTACGTTGGACAAGAGCTCTTTCCAGGCAGGAGGGCCCGACTGAATCTCTTCGATGGTATATCCCGTATAAATGAGAACTTCGGTTTGCGCGCGCTGTCGCACGAGCCGGACCAGGGCCAAGACCGCTTCCGCCTGGTCAAACGGCTCGCCTCCGGAGATGGTGAGTCCGTCCGCCTTAGCCAACAGTCCGGAAATCTGGGACACGATTTGGTCCACCGGAGTCCGGTTTCCGCCTGCCCAGAGCTCAGGCGCAATGCACCCGGGGCAGCGCCGCCGGCACCCTCTAACCCAAACCGCGACCCGGGTACCCGGTCCTAAGCCCAGGGCCCCATCCGCGTAACCGTCAAAGTCAAGGAACTCGGAAGCGGCCGGGTCAGTGGCTGGGTCTACCGCGGGGTCAGCTGCCGGGGCGATCGCCGGGTTGACTGAGGGCCCGCTATTTGAGGGACCACTCAATTTCATACCGGGACCCTCCTAATTCCTCAACTGATTTCACGCGTTCTACCCGCAGCGTTCGTTCGGCCACTCCTTCCGGTCCCTTTTCTCGCAGGATACCGAAGAGCACTCGAGACACGGGGTTCAGGACCGCCAGTTCCGCCAAATTGCCGATCCCGCGCCCGCCCGACGCGACGTCGTTTCCGCCGTAATCCATGAGATTACTGACCACTTCCTGTGAGAACTCCAAATGGACCTTCCAGCGTTCCATCACCTGTTCTCGAATGGACTTGAGCACCTTTTGTTCGAGGATCTTCCGCAAGGTGTCGCCGCGAATGAAGTCAAAGACCACGATGTTTTGTCCTATGCGGTTCAGGAGTTCGGGCCTTCCCAAGAAGTGTTTGAAGTACGACTGGACTCCTTCCAACACCTTCTGCCTTACGACCGAATAGGAAGTATCCTTGGCGGGGTCCACGTTTAAGACCGGCAGTCCGTCCAGCGGGTTAACCATCGGCCTGCCGGTTGAAGGGTCCAGCTTGTAGATCCCCGCGTTGCTGGTGAAGATGATGATGCTTTCTGAGAAGTAGACGGTATCGCCGCGTCCGTCGGTCATCCGGCCGTCCTCGAGGATTTGTAAGAATTTGTCCAGGATGGTCGGGTGCGCTTTCTCGATTTCGTCGAACAACAGGACGCAAAACGGGTTGGCTTTGACGCGGTTTGTGAGCTGCCCGCCTTCCTCGTATCCCACGTAACCGGGCGGGGCGCCCAAGAGCCGCTGGTCCGAGTGGGACTGGCTGTATTCGCTCATGTCGAACCGGACGCAGGCTTCTTCGGTGCTGAAAACCAGTTCGGCGATGGCCTTTGCCAGTTCGGTTTTTCCGACCCCGGTGGGACCGGCGAAGAAGAGCACTCCCCGGGGCTTGGTTCTGCTTGAGTGTTGGGCGCCGGAGAGGTGAAGCGCGGCGCGGCGCAAGACGTCGGCCACCGCCGCGACGGCAGCGTCCTGGCCCAAGACCCGCTTGGAAAGCTCGGCCTCGGCGTTTGCCAGGCGGTCCCAGTCCAGGCTGTCCCACTCGCTTTCCCTGACGCCATACTTGTACCAGTCGACCAGCGCTTTGGCTTTTATTCCAGGCGAATCGAGTCGGCGGGCCAGCGCCCTGATCCCGCTTAGGTCGCGATAAGACATCTGGTCGGTCAGATCGACAAGCTCATTTATGTCCAGGCCGGTCGCGCCCCGACTGGAAGGGGGCATGAACAGGTCGAAATAGTGCTTGCGCTCGTAAGACCTTGGCGGCTCGACTTCCACGCTGCCCACAAAGGGGTTGTTGAGGTAAAGCCACGCCGGAAGGTCTGTCAGGCGGTCGCAAGTAAGCACGAGTAGGTTCTGAACGGCCCTTCGCGCGCCGCCTTCTTCCACGGACACCATCTGGCTTTCGCAGGCGGCCTTCACCAAGCGCAAGAACGAGACGCGCTCGGACAGCTGAAGGTTGGAAGGGCCGCGAACCAGCTGGGACGCGTATTCAAGTATAAACACGCACGGCTTCCCCCGGTTGGTGAGGCACGTGCGGATGGACTGAAGCACGTGGTCGAGAGGGTCGTCAGTCCTGGCGGGGCCCGGGGTAGTCCCTAAGGGGTGTTCCTTTTCCCGCCCTTTCCTCACCAGCTCCTCATATAGCCCCCTCATGGTGTTGGACTCGCCTTCGTCGGCGAAGACCAATCCGTCAATCAGGTTATAGGCCGCTATTAGGGCATACCCGCCGTTTATTCGGCGAAAAGCGGAGAACAAGGCGTCGCGCAGGGTTCCAAGGGTCCACTGGCCCGAAACGTCCCCAATCGGGTAAAGGGCCGTGTCTTTGATGTTGCCCGACAGGATGATCTGGGTCTTGGCGGCCGCGAGCCTCTCAACTTCCCTGAGCCATCTGGGGCGGAGGTCTTCTCTGTTCATTGATTCTCACCGATCTCCCGCAGGCGTTTTTCTTCCGAGCTTTCTTCCCATACGTCCTCCGTGGCGGCTAACGCCACCTTGCGGAGTCTGTCACCGGGCTCCAACGGGAGACGGAACCCTTCTTTTACGGCGATGTTCCGGTCGGACAGGGCCTTGTAGACTTTGTCCACCAGGCCGCAAGCGGTTTCTTCGATTCCCAAAGACGCAGATTCGACCGCGTTTGACAGGGATACCACCTCGGTTCTCAAGCGGCCTCCGCCTACGGAGAACTCGATCCCGACGCCGGGCGCGATGGAAGCCACCATGGAAGCATCGGCGGCGGGCGAGGGGGGAGGAGTCTCTGTCACACGGTACCCCATGGACAAGAGCACGTCTTTCAGGTGTCCCTTAACGATGGCGCTCGTTTCCTTGCCCGCGGCCCGAACGCACAACTCGCTCACCAAGGCGTCAACGGAGGCTTCCATGCCCGCCAAGAAGCGTTCGTCCAGGTCCCCTGGAGATACCAGTTCCAATCTCTTGGCCATGGTATTGGCTCTCTCCACTAGGTCTGGCAGTTCCTGATGGGCGGAGACTATTGCCAGCTTGGCGCTTAAGTCCGCCAGGCGGGAAGCCAGCGCTTCGGTTACTACCGGCTTTGCCGCGGATTCCGAGTAGTTTCGGAGTTCCCGTTCCAGACGTTCCGTGAGTATCGCGATTCCTTGAGAAGCCGCCGAAGGAGAAGTGACCGCCAAACGCTCCAGGCTATCTAGCTTGGATTGAAACTCGGTTCGCACACGGCTCCATGCGCCCGTTTCGGGGAACCCTCTTTCCACGCCATCTCGAAGCGCCCGGATCTGCTCCATGAGGCCGTTCGCCCTTTGAGCGCGCACGGGGGCACCGGCGCTTGCTTTGGGGCCGGAGCTTGCTTCGGAACCGGGGCTTTCTTGGATATTTGTCTTAGGCGCTTCGCCCTCGACGAAGGTTCCTTTGACGAGTTTGAGAAGGCTTTCGGCCTTATCTCGCCGCTCTCTGGCAAGAGCAGCCCGGCGCTCTTCTTCCGCCCTCTGCCTTTCCAAAGCCGCTTGCTTGGCAGCCCTGTATTCCTCTTGTATGGAGGATAACGCGTTGCCGGCGACCTTCGCGGTTCCGACCACCGCTGCGGCGGGGAGGAGGAGCAGGAACCCGGGGATGATTAGTGCGTCTGTTTTTCCGCTCACGCTGTTCGCCTCCGTCGACGGGCTGTGAGATACACCGTAAGTTGTCTCGATGCGCAATAATCGTCATTTCTTCTGCTTGGCACCGAATCCCTGCAGCGTTGGAACCGGCGCCCAACGGGGGTATCCCGCCTGACATAGCGAAGATTTCCCGTCTCCCGGAAAGAAAACTTTGCATAACCCCCTGTACGAGGGAAATAGAAGCCCACCCGGCGAATTGGTCGAATCACAGCAGCATGAAGGGGGAAGAGGCAGTGTACGCTGTAGTAGGCGCCAAAGTCCACACAGCGGGAAAAGCGGGCACCTTGGACGGAGCCACCATTTTGGTGGACAAAGGCAAGATATTGGATGTGGGAAAGGATGTCAGAGTCCCTGAAGGGTGTATTGTCCACGACGCCACAGGGCTCGAGATATCACCCGGTTTCATCGACGCTCACAGTCACGCGGGCTTCGCCAACGGTACTCTCTCGGTGGCCGACGCTTGTGACCTTACGACTCCGTTAAGCCCGGAGCTTATGGCCATAGACGCGTTTTGTCCCACGGAACCGAGCCTCCAAAGGAGCCTCGCCGGAGGAGTCACCACCATAGGGCTAATGCCCGGGAATTTCATGAGCATCGGCACTATTGTGGAGCCTATCTCCGTAATCCCGGGAGTGGGGGCGGTCATTAAGACTAGGACCCAGGACGGGATGCCGGTGGTCTTGCGCAAGAAGGCCGGCATGAAGATGGCTCTGGGCGAGCATCCCAAGAAGACAATGAAGGATTCGAGAAGAGCTCCCGCCACCAGGATGGGGCTTATGGCCCTCATAAGAGAAGCGCTGGATTACGGCAAGGAAGAGAAGCCGTCTCGGAAGTACGAAAACACCGCGGCCCTGCTTAGGCGGGAGTTCCCCGCGAGGGTCCACGCCCACCGGGTAAGGGACATGCAGTCCATGATCGACTTGTCCAAGGAATACGGTTTCGACCTGGTTTTTGAACATGCCACCGAAGGGTATATGATGGCCGATGAACTGCGGGAGAACAACATCCCCTGCGTGGTGGGCCCCATCATCATGGTAAGAATGGGGCCTGAACTGCAGAACCTGCGGTGGGACAACGCAGTCACGCTGGTCAAGGCCGGAGTGAAAGTGGCTATCACGTGCGACCATCCCACGTTCCCGGGCTGGTACCTGCCTATGCACGCGGGGATCTTGGCCCGCGAAGGCATGGACTACCAAGACGCGCTGAAGACGATCACCCTAAACGCCGCCGAGATCCTCGGTGTCGCCGATAGGGTCGGTTCCATCGAAAAGGGTAAGGATGCCGACTTTGTGGTGTTTGACGGCGATCCTCTCGAGTACGCGTCTCCAATCAGAGCCGTTGTATGCGACGGCGAGGTCGTGTTGGGGAGCATCGGCAAGGTGAGCGATAGCGACGGATGCGGGAGGTGCGGATCATGCTAGCTGTCAAGGGAGCTAAGATTCTGACCATCACCAACGGGGTTATCGAGAACGGTACCGCCCTCGTCGAAAACGGCAAGTTCACAGCCGTGGGTGCCGACGTTCCCATTCCCGCGGGGACACCGGTTTTCGACGCTACCGGAAAGTACATGGTCCCCGGCTTCATTGACTGCCACTCCCACGTCGGGATAATCCCGTTGACTCTGGACAGGGAGTACGGCGACGTCAACGAGGCCACCAACGCCATCACCGGCGAGTGCAGGGCCATAGACGGCGTCTACTTCGACGATATCGGGTTTAGGGACGGGATAGCGGAAGGCGTAACCGCGATGCTCATCCATCCCGGAAGCCAAAACAACATTGGCGGCGTCTCGGTCGCGTTGAAAGCGGCGGGCACTAGGGAATCCCGGGTTATTAAGAATCCCGGCGGGCTTGAAGGGTGCCTGGACCGCTTCCAGGAGGTCTTCGCCGGCCAGAGATATCCCCTATGTCGCCGGACGGATGGCGGTGACGGCGCTGTTTAGAAACTGGTTTAAAGATGCCCAAGACTACATGGCCAAGTTGGAGGCGGGCGAGAAGAATCCTGAGAAGAACCCTCGCAGGCGGGATATCTTCGAGGCGTTCGCCAAGGTTCTCCGGAAGGAGATGCCCCTTAGGGTCCACTCAATGCTCCCTCAGGATTTTAGGGCGTTGTTCGCTCTCCAAGACGAATTTGGCTTCAACCTGAGCGTGGAGCACGGCGACGAAGCATGGGTGCTGGCCTCCGAGTTCGCCAAGAGAAACGTGTGCGTGGTCTACGGGCCTCTTATGGGAGACTACTTTATTCCCGTCTATCCCAATTCCCGGCCCGACGGCCCCAAGATCTTGGATGACGCCGGAGTGCTCATAGCCTTCCAGACCGATAGCCCCTACGTCCATCAAGGCTTCCTCCGTTACCAAGCCATCATCGCCGTAAAACACGGCGGCCTGGCGCCGGAGAGGGCCCTCAGGGCGCTCACGATCAACGCCGCCAAGATAATGGGCGCGGAATCGCGTCTGGGCAGCATCGAGGCAGGAAAAGACGCGGACTTCTCCATATTCTCGGGACACCCGCTGCACTCCCGCTCCAAGGCGGAAGCGGTTTTCATAGACGGAAACCGGGTCCTCTAGAAGGTGCCCAAGAGATATGCGGGGCGGGCCCTTGGAGGGGCCCGCCGCTTATTAGCCGGCGGTACGTTTGTTGGTCGCCGGCGACGGACATAGACGGAGGTTGAGACCTATGAAGTATGACTTTGACACCTGGGTTGACCGGCGGGGAACGAACTGCTCCAAATGGGACACTCCCGGCAGGGGTTTGGACCCGTCTCTGGTGCTTCCCATGAGCATAGCGGATATGGACTTCCCTGTGCCCGAGCCCGTCATTGAGGCGCTCCGCAAGCGTGTGGACCATCCGGTGTATGGATACACGAACCCGGGCGAAGGTGTAACCGGCGCGGTCATAGACAGGCTCGAGAGGAAGTTTGACTGGAGGATCCGGCCTGAGTGGCTTTCTTTCTCAAGCGGGGTAGTGCCTTCCCTTACTACGGCCGTCCGCGCTCTCACCGAGCCCGGCGAGAAAGTGTTGGCGATGAGCCCGGTTTACCCTCATCTTCCCTGGGCGGCGCCGAGAGCTGGAGGTAGGGAGGCCGTCTTCACCCGGCTCAAGACCGAAAACGGCCGTTACGTGATGGATCTGAATGACATCGAACGGGCTTTGGCAGAGCACAAGCCCAAAGTCATCATGCTGTGCAGCCCCCATAACCCGGGCGGGCGCCTGTGGACGCGGGAAGAGCTTCTGGCCTTGGGCGGGCTGGCCCTCAAGTACGACGCCTACGTCGTATCCGACGAGATTCACTGTGAGCTGGTGCTCTCATCGAGACGCCATGTGCCTTTCCCTTCCTTATCTTCCGAGATAGCCGCCCGTTCCATCGTATTGATGTCCCCCGCCAAGACTTTCAACGTGGCTGGTTTGGGTACATCCCTGACCATAATTCCCGATGCGGAAGTCAGGAAGCGCTTTCTCCAGGCTGAAGCCGGTGTGGCCGGAGAACCGAACATATTTGGGCTTACCGCCCTGGAGGCGGCGTACCGGCACGGAGACGAATGGCTGGAACAAGTGCTGGAGTATATACGGGCTAACTTGTCGTTCTTGACCGGCTGGTTCAACAAGGAACTGCCTCAATTGAAGGTAATGGAGCCCGAGGCAACGTACTTGGTATGGGTGGACTGCCGCGGGTTGGGGTTGGACAACGAAGCCCTTTCGCTGCTGTTCAGGGAAAAAGCGAAAGTCGCTGTGGTGGACGGTTTCAAATTCGGCGAGGGAGGCGAAGGCTTCGTTCGCCTGAATATAGCTTGCCCGAGGAGCATCTTGGAGGAAGGGCTTAGACGGATAGCCTCGGCGATACGAGGGCTCTAGTATCCGGGAGCGGAAGGTCTACCAAAGGCAAGCGCAAGGAGGCATAAAACGTGTTTCAAAAAGTTGTGTCGCTGGTAAAGGGAGAGTTTCAGCCTCAAGCGGCGTTTAACGACGTCGCGGGGATAGCGTCGTTCCACCGCGTACAGTGCAGCCCGGGGATTAGGGACGCCGCTATGTATATCGGATCATTCTTGGACAAACACGGAATCGAAAAGGAGATTATGTCGTTCCCCGCCAAGAGCGGAGTGAAGTGGTGGTCCCAGGAGAGTTTCCACGAGTGGAGCTGCAAAGACGCCGAACTCGTCTTGCTTGAGGACGGAAAGCGGGAACGGCTGTGCTCGTTCCAGGAAACCAAGACTTCCGTGCTGCAGAGAAGCGCTCCCACGCCTCAGGGTGGAGTGACGACTTCCATTGTGTATATTGAAAACGCTACGGACCCGAAGGCCTACGAAGGGATGGACGTCAAAGGCAAGCTGGTGTTTTCCCGCGGCGACGTTTCCGAAATCGCGGCTTTGGCCGTGGACCGCTTCGGAGCTTTGGGCATAGTTGTTGACACCCTCAGGGAGCATCCTCCGGTACGGGAACGCTGCGACTTGCCTGACGGCCGGCAGTACCTGGCGTTTTGGCCTGCCGACGCCACCACGCATAAGGCTTTGGGCTTCGTTCTAAGCCCCAGGCAGGGAGAGCGTCTCCGCAAGATGTTCGCTTCAGGGAAGACAGAGCTCAAGGCTTTCGCGAGGGTGGATTCGGCTTTCTATGAGGGGACCATGGAAGTCGTGTCTGCGGTCATTCCCGGAGAGACCGACGAGGAAGTTGTGGCTATCGCCCACCTTTGCCACCCGGAGCCTTCCGCCAACGACAATGCGTCCGGGTCCGGGACTTTGATGGAAGCCGCACGGACCCTTCACAGGTTGATAAATGAGGGCAGGCTTCCCCGTCCCAGAAGGACCATCAGGTTCCTGTGGCTTCCCGAGATGACCGGTTCCTACGCGTATCTTGCAACTCACGAAGATAAGATCCAGAAGACCGTAGCCGCCATCAATCTGGATATGGTGGGCGAGAACCAAGACCTGTGCAAGAGCACGTTCATCGTGGAGAAGCCTCCCATCGCTCACCCCGGATTTGGCGGCGACCTGGCCGAAGCCATCCTTCGCTATCTGGCAAAAGAGGTGCCCAACTTCGGAGGCAATCACTGGTCATCGTTGTTCAGGTGGACAGTCAGCCCGTTTTCCGGAGGAAGCGACCATTACGTTTGGGCGGACCCGAGCGTAGGGGTAACTTGTCCCATGCTCATTCAGTGGCCCGACAAGTTCTACCACACCAGCGAAGACACTATAGACAAAGTCGATCCCAAGATGCTCTGGCTCGCCGGCTCCATTACCGCCTCTTACCTGTACTTGGCGGCTACGGCCACTCCTCAGGACGCCTCCTACCTTGCGGGAGAGATGGCCACGAGGTTTTCAGGAGAGGTTGACTTGGCCATAAGCAACATCATGGATAAGGCTATGAGCTCGATTCAGGACGCGCCCTCTCATGACTCGAAGTTGGAAGCGTTGGCCAAGACCAGAAGGACCCTGGAAAAGCGGATCCGCTTCCTGGCGGATAGGAAGAAAGCTGACATTGAGAGCTTGCTCAGGTTGACCCCCGATTCCGAGGCTTTCGCGGCCGGCAGGAAAAAAGCCGTTGAATTTGTTGAAGCTTCCGCCGGATTCCTAACGGAAAAAGCTTTGGACAATTTGGCTCTCGTGGCAGGCCTGGGCTCCGCTTCGGAACTTCCCGCTCCGTGGGATCCCCCGACAAGCGACGCGGCCGTGGAGGCCCGTAGCTTGGTTCCGGTGAGGGTGTTCCGGGGACCGTTCTCCGGCATCGCCCGCGAGAGAACGCCTGAGCTTGAGGCCGAATTCAAGGCGTTCCGCGAGAAGTACAAGGAGCCCGCTCCTTCCATTACGCTGCTGCAGTATTGGGCTGACGGGAAGAGGACGGTCATGGATATAGCGGACGTACTTGAGAGCGAAACAGGTTTCAGGAACGACGAGATGCTTCTGGATCTCGTAAAGCTTCAGGCTAAGAACGGCATATTCAAGTTGAAGACGGTCTAGAGCCTGTAGATGGGATAGCGAGACACTGCGTGCCATAGCGGGCACGCGGTTGAGGGGAGGCCTTTCGCGCGGTTGTACACGGCTACGCGCGGGGCCTCCCCCAAGTTTAATGCCCTGCAAGCTACGTCGTTCTAGGCGAAAACGCCAATTCCGGCGAGTGCCGTACCCGGTTCCACTGCCGGTCCAGAGCAGACAAGAAGCACTACCCCGTCTTTGGGCGCGAGCGGTGTTTCCACCAGATTTCCGAAGAAGTCGTAGACTGTCCCTAAGGGGTCCCCCGCACGGACGGTTTGGCCGGCCTTTACCATGGGGATGAACAGTCCTGGGTTGTCGGCGAAAACCTTTCGGAGTTCGGCTATCTCCCTCTGTCCTGGCCGGGTCGATCCGTGAGCGTCTAAAGAACCTGACTGTCTTGCGCCGTCCATTGCGGCGCGGCTGATGCCGTCAACTGGAGGGAAGCCGGCGTCAAGGTTGCCCGCCCATCTGAGAGCGGCCAGGGTACCTTGGACCAAGAATTCAACGCACTCCAGATCTAGCTGGCCTTTGCCTCCTGCTTCCACCATGCACGAAATGGCCCCTGATGCCTGGGCACAAGCGAAGGTCGCGCCGTCGCTGTTCCAGCCGGCAGCGTTTGGCTTGGGGTTTAGGAGGTACCCGGTGGGGTAACAGCCCGCGAGTTCCAGGCGTCTTTGGTCCTGCTTAGGGTCGCCTTCCGTTTTCACGATGACGAAAGGCACCAAGTCCTCGATCATGTCGCCTGAGTGCAAGTCCACCAGGTAGTGAGAGCCTTTGATCACTTCCTCAAAGATGGTCCAAGCAAGCGCTTCTGTATGGGAGCCTTTTTCGTCCCCGGGAAAGGCTCCGTTGAGGTTTTTGCCGTCGGTAGGGTTCACGAACATGCTGCGGGTGCGGTAGCCCGGCAGGTTCGCTATGAAGACAAACCTGACTTGGCCTTTCACTTCTTTAGTGTCCAGCCTCCGAAATAGCTCTTGAGCGGCAGCTATAGGAGCGTATTCGGCGCCGTGGACGCCCGCGATGAGCGAGAACACCGGGCCCGGTTCTTCCCCGGTTATGAGACCCGCAGGTATTTCGATGGGACCGTCAGCATGATTGCGGCGGATCCAAAACCGGCTTTTCCCGGCGGAAGGTTCTTTGCGCGAAAAGCCGCGTCGAGGGTTGTTTGCCATGTCGTCTCCCTCCTTAAGCAGGCTTTCTCTGGATAAGGGCGAATTACCTCCCTGTAAACAGGCGGTCTTCCTCGGGCCAGGCATGAGAACAAGGTTGTCTTTCACGGTGGTCTATGTTGTCTATATTGAGAGGACGTGCTATGTTAGGCGCTAAGATGAACGGGCAGAAAACCACCTTAATCGAAACCCTCCAGGTTCTCCGGGCGCCGGACCGCCGGGAGTTTCTGACCATGGCTTTAGAGGCTACCGCGTTTTCCTTGAGGGTGGACCATGTGTCCATATGGTTGTTTGACGGGAAGCGTCTCCAATTTGCCGGGGATCCCGACTTGGAATCGCGCATGCCCAGCGGCATAGCTCCCGGCGAGGGGATGATCGGGTCGTGCTTCAGTCAAGGACAGATGAGCATTTTTGACCGCTCCTTTTCCGAACCCTGGACAAGCTCCGCGGTGCTTTGCGAAGCGGATGAACCTGTTACCGGATATCTGGCCCCCCTCAAGTTAGCCGGCCAGGTGATCGGAGTGCTCGCCGCGCTCGGTGTGGGCTACAGGGATATCGAGCCTACCGATGCCGCGGGCGTGGAGGGGGCCTGCCTGAAGCTGGTCCTAGCGCTCCATCATTGCGCGGCGTTTCCCGAGATGTGTCCCGACTGGATGACCGTCTTCGAGGAGCAGACCGGGCCTGCAGTTGGCCAGCACCGCCTGGACAATTGCCCGATGCTGATAGCCGACGAAGTCCCCAAGGGGATACACGGCCCCACCCTGAAGGCCTTGTGCCGGCACCTTCACTATTTGAACAAGCGCGTTACCTGCAAGGAGATCGCCGATGCCGTAGGGCTTTCCCAAGTGACGGTGGGCAGGTACCTGACCTACATGATCGAGCGAAGGCTTGTCCGCCGCACGGTCCTTCACCGTCAGTCGGGCGGCAGGCCCACCTACCTCTATTGCGCCGAACAGTACTGCCCGCAGCTCAGGCTGTGAGGCCTTCTCCCCTTTTCCCGCGAACGCGATCGGTCAGTAGTCATCAACCGCGAAAGGCTTGGATTCGTCTCAAACGGACAACCTAACGGCATGATAAGATCAAAACATCATGCCAGAGGAGGTTTACATATGCATCCTGTAATCGAAAAACTCCGCGGAGGGCTCTTGGTTTCGTGTATGGCTACAGAAGAAGAGATCCTGCACGGCCCAATGCTGATGGCGGCCCTGGCCGCTTGCGCGGAGCAGGGAGGGGCGGTCGGCATCAAAGCGAGCGGTGAAAGGGATGTCGCCGCGGTCAGCCGTACCGTGAAAATACCTGTGATGGGCATGACGAGCAGGAACGATCCTTCGGGCAAGAGATGGATTACCCCCACTTTTGAGGCATGCGAGGCTCTGGTCAAGGCCGGAGCGCAGATTGTGGCTATCCAGGGGACCAAAGCCAGGACATATGGGGACCCCACCGAGGTTCTCATCAAGAGGACTCACGAGGAGCTTAACGCCGCGCTGATGGTGGACGTTACCAACGTGGAAGAGGCACAGGCAGCGGAGGCCATGGGCGCGGATTTGGTCCGCCCAACTTACCGGCAGCCTACTCCGGACTGGGACCTCCTCGGCAAGGTGATCTCGGCTGTGTCCTGCCCGGTAGTCGCCGAAGGCGGATACTGGCGTCCGGAAGAGGTCGCGAGGGCGTTTGATATGGGCGCCTATTGCGCCGTGGTGGGGACCGCGATAACCAGACCCGCTCTCCTCACCAGGTGGTGGATCGACACCATAGCCAAAGCCAGAGGGTAGGCTAGTACCGGCGGAACACATTGGACCGCGCGCTCCCCGCAAGAAGACGGGCGCGCTTACGTGTGGGTAGGTTTGAACAAGAACGGGGCGTTAAGCGACACCCCGTTCTTCTGTTTCTATTTCAAAATTGTTAGGTCATGTCCGACTCGACGCTGTTGAGGAACTCAGCTAATTCGCCGAAGAGGGCTTTCAAGAATTCTTGAGACGTCCTCTTATCGAGCACGATCAACCACGTGTTGTCGTGCTTCTCAAGGTTAAACGTGATGTCCGCGGTGCTCATCTTAACGTCGGGGTCTTCGACTATCTCGGCCAGCTCGTCCATGACCATCGCCATCATTTCCGCTTCATCGGGTTCCTGTCCCATGGCGGCCGACATCATTAAAGAGCCGAACAGTTCGCCGATCAGCTCTTTCAGAACCTCCGTCATGTCCACGCAGGTCAAAGTCACGGCAACCGACGCGGTATCCTCTTGGGTAGTGACCTGCCCGATCTTGTACGAGCACCTGGAGAACAAGCGTCTTAGGATTTCCATCTGCTCCGGGGTGGCCTCGGTCATGCCCATGTCCGTTTGAAGTTCCACGCCTTCCTGCGCGACCACGCATTTCTGCATCCTCTCCGCGTCTACCGCGCGGAAACCCTCCAGGAACTCTCTGACGGTTCCTTCGGGTTTAGGCTCCAAACATGCAGCCAACACCAGCGCGAAAGCCAACAATCCAACCCACATTCTTTTGATCCCGCGCATACCGGGCACCTCCGGTTTAAGTGGATCCGTCGCTCCGCTTACCATCTAACGACTTTCTTCCGGGCGGCCCATAAACCCTTCGCCCTGTAAACCAATATGACTGCCGTTCAAAAGAAGACCTCCGGCGCGTACCTCGCGCCGGAGATCGGCATCAGTTCTGGCTGTATTGGCCTTTTGCCCCGTTCTTACTTCCCGAGCTGGTGGAAAGCGGGCTTGTGATCAGGCGGCATGGCGCACTTGTACTTCTTGCCGCCGGTCCTTGCGAGGAACTCTTCCTTCGCCTTGGCGATGATGTCCGGAGACGTCAGGATCTCGAACCCCGCTTCAGCCATCACCTTCGCTGCAGCGATCATACCGGCGTGACCGATGCCCATACCCGCTTGCGCGGTGTATTGCCAAGAGTGGCCGGGCGTTCCCAACGCGTTACACGCCGTGGTGAACTGCGCGGTCGGGCAGCACCAGCTGACGTCGCCGACGTCAGTGGAGCCCTTGGGTTCGTCGGGAGTATCGGGCCTCGGCACCAAGGTGTTGTTGATGAGCTGGGACTTGACCTCTTCGGGCACCTGAGCGTCCTTGAAGAAGGCCTCTTTCGTGCCCGGTTCAAAGGTCTTCACCAGTTCCTCGGCAAACTTAAGTTCCTCTTCGCCGAAGACGGGAGGCCCGACTCTCTGCATGGCCTCGTCGAGCACGTTCTCGAGGACGGTGTTAGGGATGACGTTGTAGATGGCGTCCAAGAGTTCGACCTCGCATTTGGTCTCTGTCATCTGTGCGGCTCCGTAAGCGCAGTTCAAGACTCTCTGATACAGGGCCTCGACTTCCTCTTGCTGGGGAGCGCGGACGTAGAACCACGCCGTCGCTTTAGCGGGTACCACGTTGGGCTGGCTTCCGCCGTTGGTGATGACGTAATGGATCCGGGCCTTTGGCGACATGTGCTCGCGGAGGAACTCCACGCCCATGCCGGTCAGCATGATCGCGTCTAGGGCGCTGCGCCCGTTGTACGGGTCTCCCGAGGCGTGCGCCGTCCTCCCGTGGAAGGTGATGTTCATGGACGTGACCGCCAAGGACGTCGAGCCGCGCACTTGATTGAGAGTGCCAGGGTGCCAGGTCAGGCAGACGTCGCAGTCGTCAAAGAGGCCGGCGCGGGCCATGAAGGCCTTGCCGCCGAAGTTCTCCTCGGCCGGGCATCCGAAGTACTTGATGGTTCCCGGGAGGTTCCTCGCCATCATCTCCTGCTTAAGTCCGATGACCGCCCCGAAGGCGCCGGCTCCCAGCAAATTGTGGCCGCATCCGTGGCCCGCTCCGCCGGGCACCAGTTCTTCCCTCCGGGGGATGGCTTTCTGAGATACCCCGGGCAAGGCGTCGTACTCGCCCAAGAATCCGATGACGGGTTTGCCTGAACCCCAAGTGGCCACAAGGGCCGAGGGCATGTCAGCCACGCCCAAGGTCACTTGGAAACCTTCGGCTTCCAGCGCTTTGGCCAACACCGCGGCGGACTCGTTTTCGTGAAGTCCCACCTCAGCCAGCGCCCAAATCTGGTCCGAAACTGACGTTATAACGTCTTTCTTCTGGTCAATGTACTTGATGGCCGTTTCGGCCTTCGCTCCCACCGCGCTCTCCTCCTCAGTAGTTGTTGCCTACGTACGCATTCGACCCCGACGGGGCGGTATCCCTACTTCACAGGCGGAATCAGGTGTATCCAATCGCCGAACAGGAATTTCAGCCTCGGGATGAAGAGGCCCAACCGCGCCATGATTGTGGTCCCGAACACCGCCCCGAAAGACACCATCAAGATGAAACGCCCGACCAAAGCGCTCTTGTCGATGAGCTTTTGGAACGTCTTGTTGCCCAAGACTGAACCGTTCTCGCCCCGTGAACCGATTATGAAGAAGAACACGCTGATGGCTGTGACGTTGGCTATCAACGTAAATACCGCGTTGAGACTGTTCAGGGGGATGATGGCTCCTCTGATCTGGGTTATGATCCCGGCGTCGATCACCCCTGTGATAGTTACGGCCGCGGCGACGCCGACCAAGTAAGCCAGGGAGTACCGGCTGAGCCACGCCATGCCCGGGATGAAACGGGCGAACAAGAGAACGCCGAGAACAACCGGTATGAGCGCGCTCCACTGGCCGTTCTTAAGGGGAGTCAAGCCTAGGTCGCGCACGTTGGTCCAGCCCATGACCGCGAGGTGGGCGAGGGATAGTCCCAAATACAAGTGCTCGCACACCCTGAAAAACGGGTTCTCCTTAAACAGGTAGCTGTATATTCCAAGCGACATGATCGCCGCGAGCCAGATCTTGGGGTCATTAGACATTTTTCTTCGCCCCCTGTTTTCCGTTCTTGCCGTCCTTTTTCTGCTTCCAGTAGACGATGTTGCCGCCGATCATGAGAAGCAGCAGGTACAGGTGCCCGATAGACTGGGCGTCCATGGACTGGGTTGCCAGGCCGGGCATGTTTATCTTCTGTTCGTAGAAGGCGGCCCCTTTGACTCCCGAGATCAGGCCAACTAGCTGACCGTTCTTGAAATAGACGATTGCTTCGGGAGTGGATAGCGCGATATTGCCTGAGATGCATGGGACCTGGTATTTCGCCCACACGTGCCGCGCGAGCCAGAGGTGGTCGTCGCCCGCCGTGTAGCAGGATATAACGGAAATGTCCTTGATGCTCTTCACGTCCGCCCACAACGGATAGTCCGTGAGAGGGGTACCGTAATGGTCTTGCTGGTAAGCGGCCCGGATGTTGTCAGCCATCGATGCCAAGGCCGTCTCGCCGCCCGCCCGGTAGGGGAGGATCACTAAGTCCTTTCCGTAAACATATCCGTAATCAGACTCTGCCAAGGCCCGGATTTTCTCGGCGTACATGGTACCGTCCGGAACAAAGGTGGCCATTATGATGCGGTGCTGCTTTTCCATGTGATGACGGGCCACCGCGAGCGCCATGGGCCACAGCTCGCCTTCGTTGGACGGGGCCGTCTCAAGTACCATAATGCTTATGCTGCCCTGCGGGAGGTTGTCGATGAAACTGTAGGCGGCTTCCCCCTCGGGGCTCGGGCCCAGAGGCAGCTTCAGAGGGAAAATCAGCGGGAGAAGCACTGCCACCGTCAGCACAATCCATATAATGTGGGTTTGCTTAAGTTGCTGCATTAGTCCTGCCTCCCCGCCATGTAAGTTCGCTCCAGACCCAAGATGACGCGAATGCTCATAACGACCATGCCCAGGGATCCGCCGATTGTGATGGCGCGGATGGCAGCCGCGTTAGGCGTGTCGATGATCCAGGCCGACACGGCGGGGATCGCCTCGGAAATGGCAGCCCCGATCCCCACCTGGCCCAAGAGCACGACGGCGCCGGTCACCATCAACACTGCCGCCTGCCAGTTTCGAATCCTAAAAGCCCTCCAACAAGCGCTGGTCATATAGAACAACGTGAACGAGTACATTGTGCTCGCGGCCGGCTGGTACAGGTTCTGCCAGATGTACTGGTACTCAGCTGAGGTGGTGGATTTCGCCACGCCCAAGACGAAATACGAGACGAACGCGACCATGAAAATGCAGCTGTACACCCAGTTTTTCTTGCGGCCGATGATGTTCTTGCCGTGCAGCCGGAACATGTTGACCCCGCCCAAGGCAAGGGCAAACGCCGCGACGATGTTCTGCCACCGGACTATCTGGGTGGACATGTCAACAACGGTCTGGGAGTTGAAGAAGTAGCCCGCCAATACGATTACGCCGGTTACGAACGCTACTAACACGGGCCCTTGACGTTTCATCTTGGTTCACCTCACTTGGTAAGCAAAGTGGAGATCGAATCGTTACCGAAGGTAGCAAGAAGGCTTCCTATGATCATCAGCACGACGGCCAAGGCTTTCCCCACTTCCCCGGCGGTGAGGCCTCCTACTTCAGTGGGTTCCTTTGACAGGTAGGTGCCCGCCGCGAATATCTCTTCGGAGATGAGCGTGTAGTCACAGCTGGCCACGAAGAACGGGAGCTGGTGGTAGTTGGCTGTCCCGCCGATTTGGGACGCGCCGGCCAGGTTGGCGGCTTCGGCGAAGAGCATGGACTCGTAATAGTAGTTGCCGAACAACATGGCCCCCGCGACTTTTTCCCTTTGGTACAGCCCCAATACACCGGCCTTTGACCCGTCGCCGGGCATGTACAGCACATCCGACGGGTTGTACTCCTCGACCTTGCCTTCTCTAAGATAAGCCGCTCTCATAATCTCTTGACACATGGGTTCCATCTCAGGTAGCGGGGCGACAACAAACAAGCGCGCGTCGTACTTGGCTGATTGGCTGGCGACGTAGTCGAGAATCCTCATGCTCGCGAACCCCTGTGCCTCCAGAGCGGTGCCGCCGAGGACGAACGCCATGGGGCGCCCCATCTCGGTTACCCGGCCGACCAACTCATCGATGGCGTCGAGTCCGGGAATCCTACGGATCCTAAGAACCCCCGTCTTCTTGAACGCCTCCGCGGAAAACCAAAGTACGCCGGTCAAAACCAACAACAGTGTTAGTGAAGCCAACCTTCCCTGGACCATTCCCACACCTCCCTACGGGTAATCAGGTAATGCTGCATAGTTATGCTGATATTGTAATCATTATGCATGGTTTGACAAGGGGGTTCATGAGATTTTTGTGAGGTTTTGTTTGATGTCAGGCAGGAGATTCCCAAAAGTCCGTGAGTGGCCGTTATGTAACTTAACCCTGAGACCTAACATACGATGTGCCGAGCTTACGCTAGAGGGGGTGCGAAAGTATGTCTGGCTTGGGCGCGGATTTCGGCGGAGGACTGTCGTTTGTTGTGTTCCTGATTCTGATCCTTCTGATCTTGAGCCTGTGGGGCTAACCGCTAAAGCCCTCTGGATGGTCACGCTTCTTTGGCCCGTGGGTCTGGCTCCAAAGCTCTCGATGCTCACTCGCCCGCCGCTGGACGCTCCGTAACGTCCGGGCGGGTGTTTCACGTCGACTCGGTCGCGATGCCGCCGTGGGATACTAGTCCACTGGAGACTCACTGGCTATTACTGGCTATAATAGATGTTACCAATAGAGGTTAGAGGAGGCTATCGGGTATGCCTGAAATCTACTTGTACAACACCCTCACCAGGAAGAAAGAGGAGTTTAAGCCGGCCATACCGGGAGAAGTCAGGATGTATACCTGTGGCCCAACCGTCTACCTCTACGCTTCCATAGGCAACTTCAAGACCTACGTGTTTAGCGATGTCCTCAGGCGAACTCTGGAGTATAACGGATTGTCGGTCACGCACGTGATGAACATTACTGACGTCGGTCACTTGGTCTCCGACGCCGACGAAGGCGAGGACAAAGTTGTCGCCGAGGCTGCCCGGCAGAACAAGACGCCTTGGGAGATAGCCGAGTTTTACACTCAAGCGTTCTTCCGGGACGCCGACCGGCTGAACATCTTGCGTCCGACCATCATCTGCAAAGCTACAGATCACATACCGCACATGATACGGATGGTGGAAGAGATAGTCGCCAACGGCTACGGCTACGAGACCGACGAAGGCATCTACTTCGACGTCAGCAAGTACCCTGAATACGGGCGTCTGTCAGGCATCAATCTGGAGAAGCAAATGGCCGGCGCGAGGGTCGAGGTCAAGACCGACAAGAGGAACGCCGCCGACTTCCTCCTTTGGAGGAAAGCTCCCAAAGAACATATCATGCAGTGGGAGAGCCCGTGGGGAATGGGATACCCCGGTTGGCATATCGAGTGCTCGGCAATGTCCCGGGAGTACCTCGGTGACCAGTTTGACATCCATACGGGCGGGATCGACCACATCCCCATCCATCACGAGAACGAAATAGCCCAGTCTTGGGCGTGCTCAGGCCAAATCCCCGCGCGGTTTTGGCTGCACGGCGAGTTCTTGCTGGTCGACGGCGGGAAGATGTCCAAGAGTTTGAATAACGTTTACCTGCTCGATGACTTGGCTGCCCGGGGATACGAGCCCCTGGCGTTCCGCTATTTCTGCTTGGGAGCGCATTACCGCACCAAACTGAACTTCACGTGGGACGCCATCGCAGGCGCGCAGACCGGGCTCCGCGGGTTGCGTGCCCAAGTACAGAGAGCCGTCCAGTCTCAGGGTTCGGTGTCTGAAGTTGCGGAACAGAAGGTCGCGGAACTCAAAGCCGCCTTCCTGGAAGCCATCAACGATGACCTCAACACCCCGAGGGCCCTGGCTGTCGTATGGGAAGCCGCCAAGTCCGACCTCGGTCCCGCGTTGAGGGATCTCGTGGCGGACTTTGACCGGGTGTTGGGGCTGGATCTCCTAACAGGCCAGGCCAAAGACGAGCAAGTGGACGAATCCGAGCTTCCGGCCGAAGTCGCGGCGCTGCTCAAGGAACGGGCGGAAGCCAGAAAGGCCAAGGACTGGGCGAAGGCTGACAGCCTGCGAGAAAAACTGCGGGAAATGGGCTACGCGGTGAAAGACGTCAAGGATGGGTATGAGGTGACTAAGATCTAGGTCGCGGTGACCCGGGTTTGGTTCGCCTACCGGTTCATCTACCAGCGCACCCGTCATCCTCCAGTACTCTCGGCTAGCCTGGTTGAACTCCAGGGGTTTAACGCTGACTGGCGGATGAATCGTCTCTCGGAGGCAAGACAGAAGGACCGCCCGTCCACGGCTCTCGAGACAGACAGAACTCCGTTTAGGTGGTCGCACTCGTGCTGGACCAGTATGGACATTCCCCCGGTCAGTGACACTTGGATTTCTCGCCAGTTCAGATCCCTGTAGGTTAGAACGCAGGCCTTGTGCCTCTTTACTTTCACGAATAGGTCGGGGAATGACAGGCAGTTTTCCCATGTCTCCAGCTTTTCGTCGCCCAGTGGTTCCACTACCGGGTTGATCAGCACGATTGGAGCGGTGACATGGATATAAACTACTCGCTTGAAAACCCCTATCTGAGGCGCCGCAATGGCTAACCCAACGCCGTGGCGGGCGCGGAACGCGTTGAGAGTGTCACGGAGATTTCCTACAAGCTCAACAACTTCTCCAAGCTCGCTTCGATCCACCGCTTTCGAAACCCTGTTCAGTTCAGGATTACCCAGTAGCAGTACGGGAAACTCAGGCAACTCGTCCGTCCCCTTTCCCGATTCAGTCCCAGCTGTTTATTTTCGGGTATTCAAGCCCGGGTGTTAATCCCGGATACTCCGGTGTTCCTACATCCCGTGCATGTGCCATGCATATCCTCTGCGTATGCGTATCGCCTGCGCTAGCCCGATGCGGCGCCGTCTCTGAGACAGCTTATGAGTGCTGGGTTGAGGAGTGACTGATTTGTGACGGTTGGGTTCGACTGGCGGCGCAACCGTTCTCGAGTGGTGAAGAAGCGGAGTGGTCAGTTTTCTACTACTGGGCGTCAGCAGTGGTAGATTTCCTACCACTGACTCCAGGGAGTAGTAGGTTTTCTACTGCTGGGGGCAGGCAGTTGTAAGTTTTCTCCCACTGACTCCGGGGAGTGGTACGTTTTCTACTACTGGGCATCGGCAGTCGTAAGTTTTCTCCCACTGACCCCGGGGAGTGGTACGTTTTCTACAGCTGGACGCCGGCAGTGGTAGGTTTTCTATCACCGACTCCGGGAAGGAGTAAGTTATCTACTACTGGACGTCGGCGGTTGTAGGTTTTCTACCACTGATCCTGCGGAGTGGTAAGATTCTTACTATTGCGTCCCGGGGAGTGGGGAGTTCTCCGCGCCCGGAGGCGCAGTCCTACGGCGACGGCTCCTTTCCCGCCTGGATTTCCATCTCAATCTGATAGTCGTAGACAATCCGGGACAGATGCCCAATGTGCTCGAAGCCCAGCTCAACGTCGCCCTGTCCCTTTGACATAATTGCGATCAGGTACGGATGGTTGGAGTAGACGATTCCCATATCGTTTGAGACGCCGGTGATGTCTCCCTCTTTGTGACCTACCTCAACTTCGGTGATGAAGCGGTTCAGCCCCGTGTTCCATATGGTGTTGGACAGCCAGTGAAGGATATCTTGGCCGTACTCCGGGTTCTTCTCGGCGAAGTTGAGAGTGGCCTGCATGTAGGTCACCATGTCCCTGGCTGTGGAGATGTTCTGCATGTTGGGGTAGACGTGGGTACCTCCTATTTGCCGCATGAACTCGGCTATGTTTTGAAGTCCCAGCCTCCGTTCGAGCATCTTCCACGCTATGTTGTCGCTTTCGGTGATTGCCTTTTCGGCGAGTTCCCGTATGGTGAAGACGTCCCCGTCCTTGGCCGTGAACTGTAATGAACCCGCGCCGCCACGCCAGTCCCTTTCCGCTTTGTAAGTGAGCTGTTCGTTCCAGGACAGTTTCCCTTCCGAAGCCAAAGTGGCCGCGTATAGAACTACAGGTACCTTGACCGTGCTGGCTGCCGGAACGGGGAGGTCTTCCTGGATGCCCATGGTACTACCGGAAGTGAGGTCCTTGAAGAAAATGCCCCATTCCGCTTTGGTTCCAAGTCCGTTCAGGTATTCTTGCAGCCTGGCCTTGAGCGGTTCGTAGTCAGGGTTCCACGGATTGTCTCCTTTTTGGATGTTGCCCCCGTATCCCACTTCCCGAAAACCGAACCGCTGCTTGCAGACCTTCCAGATTACGCCGGTGTTGGGTACCGCGTTGGGTACCTGGCCGTTCGTCTCAAACACTCCGAAGTCCACTATGTACATGCAGCTATCGGGCCCGAACTTGACGTCAACCGGATGGTTTAGGCCGGTTAGATTTCGCCCGGCAGGCTTGCCGTTCTTATTTTGGATGAAGATCTCCATCTCTCCCGTATCCGAGTTAATGCGCAGCACGCGGCTGCCCGTCTCTCCGCCGGCCAGACCCGTTACCGGATCGCCGGATCCGAAAGCCGCCAAGTACATGGCTCCGGCAGTATCAAACCCCGGAGGAGCGAAGTCGAACTTCATGGCCGCGGTGTGGGGAGGCAGCAGCATCAGGGGTTCTTCAGGTTCGGGCGGGTTCGCCAACAGCGGTTTTGGAGGCCATCCGGGAAGAGAGGACTGGAACCGCGGGTCGTCGATGGGAATCCCGCCCGAATAATCGGGCCAGCCGTACCATTTGTCTTTCTCTACCACATAGATGATGTCCGGGGCGTTTGCCACAGGACGGACGCCTCTATCGTCATAACCCTGGTCTACCGCGATAAGCCGTCCGGACGGATCGAAGCCGAGCCCAAAGGGATTCCTTAGCCCCCAGGCGTAGACCTCGGTTTCGGTTCCGTTCGGCCTTGTCCTGAGCACAACTCCGCTTGCTTTGGTCTGCCCGGGGATGGTCTGGCCTTCTTTTGTGGGTGTGCCGAATGGGACGAAGGCCCCTGTTTCCACCCGGTCGCTGGGATTTGGGGTCCGGAGGTCTGGGCAGGACAGGTTGACTCCGGTCAAGGTAACAGTCTTGGCGGGAATGTCCCGCCAGTCGGGATGCTCCGAAACCCATCCGAACCGGAAGTTGTCATCGCCGACGACGCCCGAGTTGGTCGTGGTACCGTTACCCAGGTAGATCCAGCCTTCTTCTAAGTCGATGGCGATCTCTCCGGTATAGTGGTCTCCTGAGGGAAGCCCCTGTATCAGGTCCTGGCGCTCGCCGTTCCTTAAGACCGACAGGAACCCACGGTGGGCGACGTACATGTCGTCCCCGTAGAACTTGACGTCCGTCGCGGGCGAGCTAAGACCGTCCAAGACCACCTCGTACTTCTCCGCGTCTATGCGAAGGACGCGCCCAGGGCCGACTTCCTTCGGTCCGTAAGCGTAACCGGCCTCAACCACGTACATTCGGCCTTCCGAATCCCATGCCACAGAGGTCGGAAAGGTCAGGCCGGTCGCCACCGCCTCGATTTGATACCCTGCCGGTAGGTGGATGTTGACATCCGCTCTCGCCGGCTCAGCTGCCAGCGTAAGGAACGACACTACTACGAAAACCACCAGTAGGGCAACGAAAAAGAGCCGCCGTACCACGGTCATACTCTCCTTTCGGTCTTGTTCGTCATGAGAAAGAACAGGCCTCCGAGGGCAAGGCCGTAGAGAAGGTAGGCCAATCCAACATCTAACCATCTGGATGCGAGGCCAAATTGGGGAGGCAGCCCGAGAAGGACGGGAATCAAGAACAGGGGGCCGATCGCCCACACCGCCGCGCCGGTAACCGCGCCTGAAACCAGGGTGGCCCCCAGTCTCGGATCCTCTCCGCGCAGGACGGCGCCAAAGACGGCTCCAAAGATGATTCCAAAAAGGACGGCGATGGCCAGGTGGATTATCCAGCCGGTCCCCACTCCGGGAGGCCTACCGAACATGAGCGGCAGCGGGGTCAGGATCCACATTTGCTGCAAGACGATACCCGAGAGGAATCCGGCGACAAGTCCCGCGAGAGCGCCGCTCCAGACAGGTGAGAGAGCGCGAGATCTATCCAAGGAGATACCTCCTCATCTTGCGTTAAGGCCGAGCCCGGCCAAGACGGAAAGCCCGGCGCGCGCAAGTCAGAATGAGGCGCTTAGGCTCGAATCAGCCTTATTATTCGGCCAATTGGGGGTATAAATACGGCAAGTCGGTTTCGGGGATTACGAATCGCCAGGGATAGTATTTGGCTTCGCCCGAGTAGTCCACGCCTATTCGGGGCGTTGTCCTGATGCTGTGGGACAAGGCGGCTCGGTCGGGGAAGCCCTCCGGTGGATACGCGATGTACAGGGGACCTGTTTCCAAGTCCGCGGTATTCTGTTGCCTTCCGATCCCCATGGCCTGGCAGAGGCGTCCGGGACCTTGGGTCAAGGGGTGTCTGCCGTTTCGCCGCCTGAGCATCAAGTCAACTCCGCCCACAGGCCAAACGGACCGGACCAGGACAGCGTGGGGCGTCCCTTCTTCGGCCGCTACCGCGTTGAACATAAAGTGCATGCCGTAGGTGAAATACACGTAGGCCCGGCCGGGCGGGCCGTACAGCGGTTCATTCCTTTGGGTGCGGCGTCCTCCGAAAGCGTGGCAAGCCCGGTCTTCCGGTCCTTCGTAGGCCTCGGTTTCGGTTATGATTCCCGCGGTAATCCCGTCTCCGGTATCGTGAACCAGGATCTTACCTATAACATCGGGAGCCACGTCCAGGGCCCGTCTTCTATAGAAGTCTTTTGGGAGTCTCTGAAGGCACCTTACGGCTTCTGGGCTGAGGATATCTTTTTCTTTTGGGCGGGGCACCATATTCACCCTTTTCTTCTTCACTGCGAGACATTATGATTTTACATGTTGGCGGACTAGGTTGCACTGTCGCGTGCGTGGGGAGGCGAATCTCATGGCTTTGACAATGAAAGTGTCCGGAAGCGTAAGAAATGACCTAGTGCTGTGCGAGAACGATTCAGGCGCGAAGGTGACCGCGGGCGGGGAAGGCCCCAGTGCGATGGAATTGCTGCTCATGGCGGTTGTCGGATGCAGCGGCGCCACCTTGAAAGCCATCATGGGACGGGATGGCCTGACTCCGGAAGCCATAGATATTAAGGCTGAAGGAGTACGTTCCGAGACGACCCCTAAGAGATTCACCGACATTCACCTTCACTACACGGTCTCGTGCCAGGGACTGTCCACGGAGAAGCTCCAGCACTACCTCGGCCTTACCGAGAAGGTGTGCCCGGTTATTCAGTCCCTTAACGTGAAAACACACTTGACTTACGAGCTGCTGAACCGATGAAGAACGTACCGTTGGGGACCACGGGCCGCGCGGAGGTGGAGGTAACTCGGGACACGCTCGCCTCGACATGCAAGAGCGGGGCTGTTCCGGTGTTTGCCACTCCAAACCTTGTCCTGCTCATGGAGATGGCCGCGGTCAACGCGCTGGAGCCTTACATGGAACCCGGAGAGGTCACGGTGGGGACTCTGGTAGACGTGCGCCACTTGGCCGCTACTCCTCCCGGATTGACGGTCACAGCCACGGCTCGCCTTACAGAAATCGACGGTAGACGACTGGTTTTCCACGTCGAAGCCCACGACGGAGTGGAACTGATAGGGACCGGAACCCACGAACGCTTCCTCGTGAACTACGACCGTTTCGTTTCTCGGGCCAACGAGAAATCCGCAAAGACGTAAGTATCCACAAGGAATACAAGATGTAGCGTAGAAGAAGAGAAAGGCACCCAGATATAGCGGAAACAAATGTGCGCTTCTGCTGCGCTTTCTCTTCGAGGTGGCATCCATGAAATGTCCTTTCTGCGGCTATCTTGACTCCAGAGTTTTGGAGTCGCGTCCTACCGAGGATTTTTCCTCTATTCGCCGCCGCCGCGAATGCCCTCGATGCGAGCGCCGTTTCACAACGTACGAGCGGGTCGAAGAAGCTCCGTTGGTGATCATTAAGAAGGATGGCCGTCGAGAGGTGTTTTCCCGCGAGAAAATCCTGTCGGGAATGCTGAAAGCTTGTGAGAAGCGTTCTATCCCGCTGGAGACTCTTCAAGCGGCGGCATTGGATATCGAGCGCCAACTTCGAGAGACCGGCAAAGGCGAAGTGACGTCCAAAGAGACGGGCGAACTGGTTATGGATAAGCTACGCCAAATCGACGAGGTGGCTTACGTCCGGTTCGCTTCCGTGTATAGGGAGTTTCGAGACTTGGACGGTTTCCTCAATGAGGTTCAAAGAGTGCTTTCGGATAGGGATGCCAAGGCAAAGAACTGAGGGTGCGCGTTTATGTAGTTTTGGCTCAACGTGTTTCGGGGAGCGGAGTCGAAAGTCTTGAATCCCTACATAGCGGGTAGGAGGAATAGCGGTGTCGGAAGACAGAGAAAAAAACGTGCAGGTGAGTTTCAGCGAAAACGCCATGGCGGTGTTGGAGAAGCGCTACTTGAGAAAGGACGAATCGGGCAAGCCGATTGAGACTCCCGCGGACATGCTGTGGCGGGTAGCCAAGAACATCGCCTTGATGGATGTCCTTCACTGTCCCGCGCTAAAGAAGAAGGGCCGCGGAAAAGCGGCAGGTAAAGCCGAAAGGGTCTGTGAGATGTCCGGAGCTCCAGACGATGGCGGCGCTGACGGCGAACTCCTGGACGTTTCGGAGTGGGATTGGGCGACCCTCAGGATGGCTCACAAGCGTTTAGTGGAAGAAGGGGACATGACCGCGTCCTGGGAAGACGTTGAGGCGGCCGTTAACGCTAACCGGGGACGGCTTAGAGCCACAGCCCAACGGTTTTTCGAGTTGATGGCGGAGGGCAAGTTTATGCCCAACTCGCCGGCCCTTATGAACGCGGGGCGCGAGTTGCAGCAGCTGTCGGCCTGTTTTGTGTTGCCCGTGGACGATACCATGGTCAGCATTTTTGACTCGTTGAAACACGCGGCGCTGATACACCAGTCCGGAGGCGGCACCGGTTTTAGCTTCAGCAGGCTTCGCCCAAAGAATGACGTGGTCCGCTCCACCGGGGGAGTGGCTTCGGGTCCGGTATCCTTCATGAAAGTTTTTAACGCCGCTACCGAGGCCGTTAAGCAGGGCGGCGTCAGGCGCGGAGCCAACATGGGCATCCTCAGGGTGGACCATCCTGACATCTTGGAGTTCATTACCTGCAAGACAGATACCAAAGAACTCACCAACTTCAACATATCAGTGGGGATTACCTCAAAGTTCATGGAAGCGGTGGAAGCCGGGACTGACTACGACCTGGTGAACCCCAGGAACGGGCAGGTTGTCGGCAAGGCAAACGCCCGAAAGGTGTTTGAGACCATCGTCGAGCAGGCCTGGAAGAACGGGGAACCGGGCATCATCTTCCTCGACCGCCTGAACAAGGACAACCCCACGCCGGCGTTGGGTGAGATAGAGAGCACTAACCCGTGCATCACAGGAGATGCTCTCGTACCTACTGAGGAAGGCTTGCTACGGCTGGACGAGATAGTCCGCCGTTGGAGCACTGGTGGCCTGCGCATAATGATCGACAAGCGTGTAGCAGGTTCGCCTGGAAGCATTGATGCCACTACTGGCCAGCCGCTTATCGAACCGGGCACGGATTGGTCTGTCATATCTCGTGCGTTCAGATCAGGAGTGAAGCCGGTTGTTCGTGTGACCACTAAGCACGGGATGTCCATAGAAGTCACTCCTGACCACAAGATGATGACTACTCGCGGTTGGGTGAAAGCTGGAGACCTTCGAATAGGCGAAGACAGAGTGTTGGTGCAGTCCGGCGCCGGCGAGTTCTCAAGCGAAAGCAAATTGCCTGTGGATGTTTGCAATGAACACCGTGGTCGAAATGGACGAACCTACAGGACGAGACTTCCCCAGACTTGGTCCCGGGAACTTGGGATCGTGCTGGGGTGGCTTGTAGGGGATGGTTGGCTGAGAGAATCGGACAAGAACGGTAGAGTGGGATTCACCTTCGCGGCGAGTGACTCGGAGGTTATGTCCGTCATCCATAACGTAATGACAGACTGGTATGGAGTTGACGTCAAACCGGTATTGCGATCAAACGGTGTATATCACCTGAGCTACCACTCGAAGTGGTTAGTGAGTTTCTTCGAGAAACTTGGGGTCAAGGCAGTTAAAGCTGGGCAAAAGAGGGTTCCATATAGCGTTTTCACAGCTCCCAAGGACGCTGTTACTGGGTTCCTTCAGGCTCTGTTTACAGCGGACGGTACTGTGGCGAACCACAACAACGGGACAACTTACGTGAGGCTGACATCCAAGTCCGTTGATCTCCTAAGAGATGTTCAGAAGCTCCTACTGAACTTCGGTATCCGTTCAACTATCTACGATCGAAGCAGGGAGCCGCGGGATTCCTTCCAATACCGGAGCCGGGGTGGAAACGAACGCACCTATCGCTGTGACGGCGTGTGCTACGAGTTACAAGTCAGTGCCGAGAACCTGCCTCGCTTCTTTGAAGAAATCGGGTTTCTCGGAGAGAAGCACGCTGGAGTTATCGAGTCAACAAGTCGAAGGACGAGGGGATTCTACCGACAGGCTGCCGAGGATATCGTGGAATCAGTCGAGCCTGTGGGAGAAAAGGAGGTCTTCGACCTTACTGAGCCGTTCAGTCACAGCTTTATTGCCAACGGCTTTGTAGTCTCCAACTGCGGTGAACAGCCTCTCTTGCCGTTCGAAGCGTGTTGCCTGGGGTCGATCAACCTCGGACGCTTCACTAGGTCAGTTTGGGGAACTGACCTAGATCTGGAGAAAGCCATTGACTGGGATGGCTTGGCGGCGGCAGTTCGTGCGGGAGTGCACTTCCTAGATAACCTGATCGACGCCAACAAATACCCACTGCCCGAGATCGACAAGATGGCCCGCGGCAACAGGAAGATTGGGCTCGGGATTATGGGTTGGGCCGATATGCTGCTCGATCTGAAGATTCCGTACAACTCCCAAGAGGCGCTGGACCTTGCCACAAAGGTGATGGCATTCATTGAGAAGGAGTCCATGGCCGAGTCCGCCGAACTGGCGGCGAGCCGGGGCGTGTTCCCCAACTGGGAGAAAAGCGTGTTCGCCGCTAAGGGGCTGAAGGTGCGTAACGCCACAACGACCACTATCGCCCCGACCGGCACAATAAGCATCATTTGCGGAGCGTCGTCAGGCATTGAGCCGTTGTTCAGCCTAGCCTTCACTAGGCACGTGCTTGGGAAGAGCATGGTCGAAGCCAACCCGAGGTTTGAGCGTGTAGCAAAGGCGCTTGGCTTCTATTCGGACGAATTGATGGAGAAGGTCGCGTCGGCGGGGTCTCTGCAACACGTCTCAGGAGTCCCGGAAGAAATCCGCAAGGTGTTTGTTACCGCCCACGAGATTACTCCCGAATGGCATATCAAAATGCAGGCTGCTTTCCAGAAGCACACCCATAACGCGGTTTCCAAGACTGTAAACTTCCCCAAAGAAGCCACAAGAGATGACGTCAAGCAAGTTTTTATCCTAGCGAACAAGCTGGGCTGCAAGGGAGTTACGGTCTACCGGGACGGCAGTAGGGAAGAACAGGTCTTGACGGTAGGCGCCGACAAGAAGGGAAGCGCTGCTTCCGGGGCGGCAGGCCAGGAGACGCTGTTCGGCGATACGCCCAAACCTGAGGAAAAGGGCAAGACCCGTGTGAACGGCGTCTGGGGCAGAGTCAGGCCTATCGAGCGACCGTCCAGACTCGATGGGTTCACGGCAATGAAGGAGACGCCTGTCGGCAAACTCTTCTTGACCCTGAACACTCTCGAGGGCCATCCTGTAGAACTCTTCGCCCAGATCGGTAAAGCGGGCAGCGACGTATCGGCGTTTACCGAGGCCATCGCCAGGCTCATATCTATCGCGCTAAGGTCCGGCGTGGATCCTCAGGAGGTTGCCGACCAACTCCAGGGCATTGGCGGCTCCAGAGCCATCGGGTTTGGCCCGAACCGGGTAAGGTCCGTACCTGACGCTATCGGCCAGTTCCTCGACGAGTACTTGCAGTACGGTTCGGAAGGCCCCAAGGACGAGGCGGAGGAGACAGGTCCCGTGCAGGATACGTTGCCCTTGACTCCCGGCAAGAGATTCAGCCTCTGCCCCTCATGCGGCACATGGAGTCTGGTGCACGTCGAAGGCTGCCAGAAGTGCATGGCTTGCGGCTACAGCGAGTGCTAAACCGCGCCCGCCGCATACTAAGACGGCGCCGGATATTATAGCGGTGGGGTGGATTCATGGGCAAAGGGAAACGGACTGGTAGACAAGGCAAAGGAGACGCCGGAGCGCGCGGTGGGAATACCGGGAAAGCGGCCAGCGCTCAGAGCCGCCTTAAGGCCGCTATAAGGAACGCGGTGGTTTTCGCCGTGGCCACTCTATATTACGCGTACAAAGCCCAATGGTGGATGGTTGCCGTTTTCGGCAGCATCACCATGGGATTTGGGACGAACGCGCTGGCGCGTGCCAATGAAGAGAATCCTTCGGCTAAGCGCGCTTTCGCCGCGGCGTACTACTTCTTCTTCTTGATTGCCGTAGGTTTGGCGCTTTACGGCCTCTTCACGAAACGTTTCTAGCGTCTAGAAACGTTGGTTAGAACGGGCGGCCTTTGAGCCGCGGTAAGGCTCCAAGGCCGCCAATGTTTACCGCGGGAAGGACGCATTTCCCCCAAATTAACTCCTTTTTCGAACAAGCACCCCTTTTTCCGCCTTTTACGCGCGGGATCTTCCGTTACCTTGTGAGTTCTTGCGACTTTGGCATTGGTGGCAATATTTGGAGTCATATGGGACAAGGAACAAGTTATTTGATAATGAAGGAATTATCGCGCGGGCGACGAATCTCTAGTCTCAAGAATCACACAAGGAGGTGAAACAATGAAAATTGCCGCTGGTTATGTCTTTTCCTTTTGGTTTGAAGCCGTGTTCCTCGCGACTGTGATCGTCATGATTAACAGGGCACGGAAGGGCATGAAGATCCCCGAGATCTACAAGGTGGCTGGACTGGACGCCATGGACGAAGCGATCGGTCGCTGCACAGAAATGGGCAGGCCGGTTCACTTCGCTCCAGGTATCGGTGACGTTCAGAACGCTCAGACCTTGGCCGCGATGTCCATTCTGAGCTACGTCGCTAAGCAGTGCGCCAAGTACGACACTGACCTTATCGACACCAACAGGAACGTTATCGTTTACAACATGTCAGAAGCCATCGTTAAGCAGGCGTATATTGAGGCCGGCAAACCCGACGCGTTCAAGCCTGAGAACGTGCGGTGGATTTCAAACGACCAGTTTGCTTACGCCACCGGCGTTACGGGCATTATGTATCGCGAAAAGCCCGCCGCCAACCTGCTTCTCGGTGCCTTCTGGGCGGAGTCCTTGATCTTCGCCGAGGTCGGTGCCGCGGCTGGTGCTATCCAGATCGCAGGTACTGCCAACACCGCGCAGATCCCCTTCTTTGTGGCAGCGTGCGACTACTGCCTCATCGGTGAGGAGCTTTATGCAGCCAGTGCCTACCTTAGCAGAGAGCCCGTTCTTCTGGGCAGCTTGGTCGCTCAGGACTGGGGCAAAATGGGCGGTGTCGTCCTGATAGTCCTTGGCACTCTGCTTGTCAGTGTCGGCAGCCCGTTCCTGAAAGACCTTCTGGCCAAGTAGGTATCCCATTACAAGATAGCTTCTCAACCGAGAGGAGGTGTACCGGGTGAAGAAGGAAGTCCCGCTAGCCATATGCTTCATCGTAGCCTTGATCTACATTGTGTCCAACTACTTCACAGGCGTGGAGTTTTTGGCCACGATGAAGGATCTTCTCGATAAATGGTATCTCTCAGTTGACGCCATAGTAGTGGCCATCGGTATGGTCAACCTGGCGCAGATCCACGGGCGGCGCGTGGCGAACAAGAGAGAGGGCTGGCTTTTCAGCCTCTGGCTCATGCTGTGCATGTTCGGGATGTTCTTTGTGAGCATCTTCTGGTTCAAGGGCACCACCCACGTGGGCTGGAACTTCATGTACAACATGATCATCTCGCCGATGAACGCTACCGTATATTCAACGCTGGTGTTCTATATCGGTTCCGCGGCTTACAGGTCCTTTAGGATCCGCAGTATGGAAGCCGGCATACTTCTGGTCGTAGCGTTCGTCATGATGCTGGGCCGAGTTCCTCTTGGGGCCTTGCTCTTGGGCGGCAACCAGGCTTTTGCCTCGATGGCGGATTGGCTGCTCAACGTACCCAACTCCGCCGGCATGAGAGGAATTCAGATCGGCGCGGCTCTGGGTGGTATCGCTACAGCGCTGCGCATCATGCTCGGAATTGAACGTGGTTACCTTGGCGGTACAGGTGAATAACAGCTTAAGACAAAAGGAGGTGAACAACCGTGTGGGAAAAAATAGCTAACGTTGATAGACGGGTTATCTATGCTTTGATGATACTCGTCATCGCGCTGGCTCTGCTGAACCCGATTGGTATGGCTATCGTACCTTCGCAAGCCACCATAGACGCTTACAACTATATCGAAGCCATGCCTAACGGCAGCATCGTTTGGCTGGGCATGGAGTTCTCGTCCGGCGGTGTTACCGAACTGATTCCTGCTGCTCAAGCCATAATCAGGCAGGGGTTCAAGAAGGATTTCAAGTTCGTGTGCGCCGGAATGTGGCAACAGGCCGGAGACATGGCTGAGATGGCCTTCAGCATAGTGGAAAAGGAGTTTCCAGATAAGCAGTACGGAGTGGACTGGGTAAACATCGGATACAAGCCTGGTGGCGAAGTGTTGCTGCCCGCCTTGATCAACGATGTGAATGAGGCTGCCAAAGGAATTGACCATAGGCAGAACCAACTTAGCTCTCTCCCGCTCATGTCCCAGTTCAAGACCATTAAGGATGCCGACCTGATCATCATCTTCTGCACCGGTACTCCCGGTGAGCAGCAGTATATCAAGCACGTTACGGGTCCCCTCAATATCCCGCTTATAGAGTCGGCCATTTCGGTTAGTGTTCCCGGCATCATGCCGTTCGTCCAGTCGGGTCAGATCAAGGCCTTGATCGCGGGCATGAAGGGTGCCGCCGAATACGAAGCCCTGGTTGGTGTCCCTGGCCCTGCTATGGCGGGTATGGACGCTCAGTCCTTCTCTCACGGTTTGATTTTGTTGTTCATGATCTTGGGGAACATTGGCTACTATGCTACCCGGAATAAGAAGGGCTAGCCGGGTTGGCCCAAATTAGGGAGGTGAAACTGGAATGCCTGAGACCTTAGTGAACGTGGGAACCCATTTGCAGGCCATATTCACGATCCTGTTGATCACGGTCATTTTTAAAGACAACCCGGCATACCGCTTCGCGGAACACACCTTCGTAGGTTTGTTCGCCGGGTACACTGTGGCTCTGTCATATTTCAACTATGTCCGGCCCAACGTTAAGGACCAGTTGATCGGGAAGGGCGAGCTTCACTGGATCGTCCCGATCGTCGTCGGTCTCTTGATGTACACGCGGTATATCAAGCCCATCGCGTGGTTGTCCAGGTACTCGCTCTGCTTTACCCTTGGTATCGGTACTGGCTACGTTCTGTCCAAGGACATGAAGCCGTTCTTCGTGGACCAGGTAAGAGCGACGTTCCTGCCGCTGTGGGGAACCGGTGACTGGTGGAAGACCACTTCCAACTGGATATACGTGGTCGGCACTGTGACGGCGCTGGTATACTTCCTGTTCACGCTGCAGAAGAAAGGTGTGCAGGGAAGCGTCTCCAAGATCGGGCGAATCACGATGATGGTCGCCTTTGGAGCGGCGTTCGGCAACACAGTCATGGCCCGTGTGTCGTTGTTCCTCGGTAGGATGCAGTTCCTCCTCGGGAACTGGCTAAAGCTAATCTCGATTCGCGTATAGGTTTTCAAGGATTCGTGCGTTACCGCAGATGCCTAAAGGTGTCTGCTCAGAGTGGCGGGCTAGTCTCGCCACTTTTCTTTTGCTGCAGGACAGGGAGGGTACATGGCGAAATCATATAGACGGTACTCACGGGAAAGGAGAGACCGCCGTGTTTAGAGGCATATTCGCCCCGATTCCCACGCCGTTCGTTGACGAGGAAATCGCCTACGACAAGTTGGAAGAGAACGTCGCCAAATGGGGCAAGACACGCCTGGCGGGCCTAGTGGTTTTTGGGTCAAACGGTGAGGCTCCTTACATCGACGAAGATGAAAAGGTCGAGGTTTGGAGCTTTGTCCGTAAGTGCCTGCCCAAAGACAAGGTCATGATTGCCGGCGCGGGAATGGAAAGCACCAGGGCGACTATTCGCTTGGTGAGGAAAGCGGCTCAAGCCGGCGCGGACGCGGCCTTAGTGTTGAACCCAAGCTTTTTCAAGGCCAACATGAAGGATGCCGCTCTGGAAACCTACTACAAAGACGTTGCCGATGCGTCTCCGATCCCCATTCTCGTCTACAACATGCCAGGAAACACAGCCCTCAACATTTCAAGTTCCCTCGTGGTCCGCTTATCCCAGCACCCCAACATCGTGGGGGTCAAGGATTCCAGCGGCAACATAGTGCAGATCTCCGAGATTTTACGAGGGGTCCCCGACGACTTCTCCGTGTTTGCCGGTTCGGCCAGTTTCCTCTTGCCTTCGGTGATAATGGGAGCCGTGGGCGGCACTCTGGCGACCGCCAACGTAGTACCGGACCTCTGCGTGGAGCTCCTCGAACTGGCGACCCAAGGAAGAATACAGGAAGCCCAGAAGCTGCAGAAATCCCTCCTGGCTTTGAACGCCGCGGTGACGTCCAGATTCGGCGTGGCCGGCTTAAAGGCGGCCCTGGATATGATCGGCTACTACGGAGGTCCTCCGAGGCGTCCAATGCTTCCCGCGGGAGAACCGGAAAAGGCGGAAATACGTAGGATCCTCACTGAATTGGGCTTGCCGCTTGTGGAATAGGGCTTGGGTTTCAGAGGGGGGCGTACATATGGAAGTGCAGGTGATCCTTAACGGTCCCGGGCGGGTAGGCATGAACTTTGCCCGCCTTCTGCTTGACAAAGCGGATTACCTGAGGGACCGTACCGGCTGTTCGCCTGTGCTTAGGGCGGTGGTGAGCAGTAAAGGAACCCTTTACTCCAAGACCGGGCTCACTTTACCTCAAGTTCTGCGGTGGAGAGAGAGCCCGGCTTCAGGCACAGCCCATAACGGGACAGGGCTCAGGAATGACGACTGCGAGTACTTACCCTCCGAATCCTACGAAGAGATCTTGCGAAAGGCGGCATACATAGGCCCCGGCGTTGTAGTCGAAGCTACCCCAACCGACATCCGAAGCGGCCAACCCGGCTTGGACCACCTGATAACCGCTATGAACATGGGATTTTCGGCGATTACCTTGGCAAAAGGGCCCCTGGTCGTATCTTACGAGCACCTCGTGTCTCTGGCCACTCAGAAAAACGTGAGTCTGAAATACAGCGGCGCCGTGGCCGCCGCGCTTCCCACAGTCGACACCGCGCTTTACTCAATGGCGGGTTCAGAAATCGTGGAGATAGAAGGGGTCCTCAACGGGACTACCAACTACATCCTTAATTCCATGGCTTCAGGGAAGACTTATGGACAGGCTTTAGCGGAAGCCCAGTCCATTGGAGTCGCTGAGTCTAACCCAACATTGGACGTGGAAGGTTTCGATTCGGCGGCCAAACTGCTCATCCTGGCTAACACCATCTGGGGGCTCGGGCTCAAGTTGCGGGACGTGGAGAGGGAAGGTATAACCGGACTGTCAGGAGAGGAAGTGAGGAAAGCGGCGGAAAGCGGCACGCCCATAAGGCTCTTGGCTTCCGCCAAACTGACTGGCGACCAGGCGGGGAGCGGGAGGTCCGGCTGGGGCACCGGTCTCGCTACTTGTGTCTCAGGTAGCACTGCCCGTGTCAGCCTATCGGTGAAGCCGTGTCCCATCCCTGCGGGACACCCGTTCCATGCGCTGCCCGGGACATCGAAAGCGGTCAGGTTCTCTTCCAAGGAATTGGGGGACGTGGTTGTTTCGGGAGGCGCCTCCGATGTGGTTGGGGCAGCCGCATCGGCGCTTAAAGACTTGATCCACATTTTTGAGGAACGGTTTTCACGCCACGCGTGGCCTTAGCGCCGGACCTGTGGCGTTGGGATACCAAGATGCAGGCGCGGCATCCAGTATAGGAAAGGAGACGACCTACGGTTATGAGAAACCCTAAGGCAAAACTTCTACTGGGACCGGGGCCGAGCAACTCAGACCCCAGAGTCCTTCGGGCCCTGTCTGAACCGACACTGGGACACCTGGACCCGGACTTTGTGGCAATCATGGACGAAACCACGGAACTCCTGCGTTACGTCTTTAACACCAAGAACAAGCTGACTATTCCCATCTCTGGCACCGGTTCCGCGGGCATGGAAACGGCTTTCATGAACATGGTGGAACCGGGCGACAAGGCGATAGTATGCACTTGCGGCATCTTCGGAGACCGGATGGTCGATGTGGCCGAGCGGGCCGGAGCCGAAGTGGTTAAGGTTGAGAGCCCCTGGGGCGAGCCTATCGATCCTGAAGACGTCAAGAAGGCCATAAGGAAGAATCCAGGCGCCAAGCTCTTGGCCATCGTTCACGCCGAGACGTCCACAGGCGTGCTTCAACCGCTTGATGAGATCGTGGAGTTGGCCCATGAGGCGGGGATGCGTGTCATAGTCGACGCGGTCACCTCCCTGGGCGGCATGGATGTTCCCGTCGACAGGCTCGAGTTGGACTTTGTCTATTCAGGCACCCAGAAATGCTTGAGTTGCCCCCCCGGACTGGCTCCGGTGACGGTCAATGAGGCCGCCGCGGCTTTTATTAGGGACCGGAAGTCCAAGTGCAGGAGCTGGTATCTTGATTTGGGGATGATCCAGAGGTACTGGGGATCTGAGCGTTTCTACCACCATACCGCTCCCATCAACATGATTTACGCCCTGCACGAAGCCCTCACCATCGTTAAGGAGGAAGGACTCGAGGCCCGGTATAAGCGCCACAAAGAGGCGCAAGCGGCCTTGATTGAGGGCCTTGCGGACATGGGTCTCAAACCTGTGGTCAACGAACCGTTCAGACTGCCCAGCCTGACCACGGTATGGACTCCGGACGGGATTAACGAGGCAGCGGTGAGGAAGACACTGTTGGAGGAATACAACATAGAGATAGGCGCCGGGCTCGGAGTGTTCAAGGGCAGGATCTGGAGGATCGGGCTCATGGGCACCAACGCGAGACGGCACTACGTTGTTCAGCTGTTGGGCGCCCTGAAGGACATCCTCAAGTAGACAGAGCGCTCATGAAGGCGGTGTCAGTTAGGCACCGCCTTCGCTATTTCTTCTATGTCATCGGTAAAGCGGGCCGGCGGAAGGCTTTTCAGCACCGACCTTCCATAAGATTTCGTCAGTATCCTGGGGTCCAGAAGTACGACCGCGCCCCTGTCTGTCTTTGTCCGGATAAGACGGCCGAAGCCCTGTTTCAGCTTGAGAGTGGCCACCGGGAGAGTGTAGTAGGCGAAGGGTACGAGCCCTTTCATTCTCCAAAGTTCCTCCCTGGCTTCCATCACCGGGTCATCTGGAACCGGGAAAGGGAGTTTAGCCAACACGACGCAAGACAGCGCTTCGCCCGGAACGTCCACGCCCTCCCAGAAAGAGTCCAGCCCAAAGAGCACCGCGTTTCCAGCCTCCCGGAACCGCCTAAGAAGGGTTTCCCTAGAGGTGTCGCCCTGTTTGAGCGCGGGATACCCCTTCTCTTCGACCCGGTCCCGGATAAGCTCCACTACTTGTTCCAAAGACCGTTTGTTGGTAAAGAGCACAAACGCTCTTCCGCGGGACAGGTCGATTATCTCCAGCACCTTTTGGGCAACGTAGTCGCTGAACTCTGTGGAATTTGGGTCTCTTCCGAGGCTGTCTTTGGGCACACACAAAATGGCTTGGCTTCTGTAATCGAAGGGAGACCCCAACACAAGCTCCTCGGTGTCGTCCAGGTCGAGCATGCTCTTTATGTAGTCGAAGCGGTTGCCCGCAGTCAAAGTGGCCGACGTTAGGACGGCTGTGGCGACCTGAGACCACAAGACTTCCCTAAGATACGGACCCACTTCCAATGGCGAACGTTTGAGGGTTACCGAGCGCCTGCGCCCTTCTTGGGCTTCGGTCCAGTACACGAAGGCATCTCCCGAGCCCTCCAGGTGGTTTATGCTTTCGAGGTCCGACGCGAGGGCCAGAAACCGCTTTCGCAAGGCACCGACCTCAAAGCGTTCTTCCTCGGTAATATCCAGGTCTTCCCAGTCCTTCATGGACGCGCTGACTTCCCTGAGCTCCTTAACCAGCTGGGCATCAAGGCAATCAGGATCTCGAAGCCGGGACTTCTCCTTGCTTGCCTGGTGCGCCTTCCTGAGCGCCGCTCCCAGCGCTCCCGCGAGGTCGTCCAAGACTATCCTAAGCCGCCTGGCTTCGCCCGGACCCAGGACCTTTCCCAAGCTGCCCGCGGTGGCCTTGCGGACCGTGTCGTCGGCAAGCCGTTTTAGGCGGAGTTCGCTCACTTCGGTGCCGAGGCTCCCCCGGGTCACGTCCTCAAGGTGATGAGCCTCGTCCAAGATAACCGCGTCAAACCCGGGCAAGAGCCCCGCCTGGCCTTTGCTTTCATTGCTGATGGCCAGGTGGGCTACGAACAACGCGTGGTTGACCACTATCAGGTGGCATTTCTCAAGTGTCTTCTTTTGCCGCTGGTAGTAGCACTTTTCTCTGCACCTGCATTTTTGGGACATACACCGGTCCGCTTCCGAGCAGACCTCCGCCCAGACGGCGTCAGGCACGTAGAACGGGAGAGAGTCCCTGTCCCCTTGCCAGTCTTCATCCTCCACAGTCTCGGCTAACGACATGATTATCTTTTCGGTTTCGTCCGGCGCGAACAGCGAGAGCTTCTGCTGAACCGACTCATATGACTGGTTCCACCTGCGGAGGCAGAGGTAGTGGCCGCGCCCTTTGAGCATGGAATAGTTCGGTTCGAACCCCGCAAGCTTCATCATCCCGGCCACCAGAGGGATGTCCTTTTTGATCAGCTGTTCCTGAAGGTTCACTGTGTGAGTCGAGACAATAACCCGTTTTCCGGTCCTTGCCGACTGTAGCAGGGCGGGGAACAAGTATGCCAGTGACTTGCCTGTGCCGGTGCCTGCTTCCACGAGGAGCTGCCCGCCCTCTTCCAGGGCGCGCCAAACCGTGAGTGCCATCTTGAGCTGCTGGGGACGTTCCTCGAATCCCGGAACAAACTGGGAAACCAGCCCTCCCGAACTGAATACGTTCGTAAGGCTTCTCACTGGATCGTCATGTAAGGAGAAACTTGCCGCGTCGCGCGGGGAGTCGGTCACCATAGCCCTCCCGGTTGCGGGCTTTCTGAGGCTACCTTTCGGACAACCTGCCCGTCACCTTGATTCTATGGTGAATCGTGAGCCTGATCAACGCCGCGGATCCCGAAACCTCGACACGTCGCCGCCGCGGTTGGAAGGTTGCTTGGTCCGGGTGTTTTCCCGGTCATCCGAACGGTCCGGTTTTCCGGTAACGGATTCTCTGTCTTTGCCTTTATCCACATCCTTACCTTTATCTTTATCCTTATCCTTATCCTTGTCTTTGCCTTTCAGCGCGTCGTCGTCCGCGCCCTTATCTTTGTCCTTGTCCTTGTCTTTATCCTTGTTCTTGTCCTTTTCCTTGGCTTTGAGCATGTTGTCAAGTTCCTTAAGCCACTTCTTGGTGACGTCCTTCAGATACTTCTCCGGCTCTTCCTGCTGGATGACGTTCTCCAGGTTGACCTCAGGGAGTTTGCTCCTGATGGTGTCCCATATCTTGATGATATCGCTAGGCTCCCCTTGAGGCTCTTGGGAAGGATCGACTCGGGGTTCGCCGGGCTCTTGGGGCTTCGCGGGTACATGGGACAGGGCCCAGGACGCCGCGCGTCCCACGGAGATTCCCATCTTCTTGGCTTCCTCACGCGCCGCCAGGTCCAGAGTCACCATAGCTACCGAGACTTCAGGAGCGGCTGGAGGAGGATCCGTATCTCCGGGACCCGCGGGTTCCGCCCAAATCTCCTTGGCCACGCCGGTGACCACCATGTCTTCCAGGTGTTTCACCTCACGGTCCTCATCTACGGGGACCAACGCGATAACTACATTGGTCGAGCCCTTCGATTCCTGGGCCTTGACCAGCTCCGCCATCACAACGTCCACAGGTTTGAACTTGTAGTCGATGGACTTCAGTATCTCAACCCCCGCTTGGTCCAATGCTACAGCGGAAGTGACCTGGTTTCTATCGTTTATCTCAAGTTCGATGCTGCCGTAAGAATCAAAAGTCATGTAAGCCACGGCCGGCCTGGCCATAAGGTATTCGTGGTAGCCGAAAAAGGACAGGAATATCATGACAACCGACAGCGCCAGGGCCGGAATTAGGCGCCCGAAGATTATCTGAGAAGCCACAGGAGGAGACAGCGTGACGACATCGCCCGGGAAAACGCCTTCGTGGGCGGCCTTAAGAGTCAGGAACTCCCCGGACTTGGTCATCACCGTCATCCTGTTGCCCTTGCGCTCCAAGACTATGGCTTGTCTACGGTTCATCTGGGTTCACCCCTCGCTACGCTGACATCCAAAAACTCCTGAAGGGTCGGGAAGTCAAAGGACAACATAACCGCGACAGCGGTGATATAGTCTTTTTGTCTCTCAATGGTCTTCTTTGAAACCGGAACGCTGTCTCCTACGATCCTAATAATGTCATCCACAGGCAACTTGTGACTGGATACAAGTTTTCCGCGGAGCTCATCGTTTTCCGCCACCAGCGCGGCCAAACGGATCGCTCTCTCCCTGGCGTCAACGTGTTTTGGAGTTCGTTTTACCACTCTTTCGAGACTGAGTCCGTACTGGTGAAGGAGTTCTCTCCACCTGTCCATCTCGTCCCTTCGCTCCAAGACTTTTTCCCAGTTAGGATTCGCCTCAAGAGCTCCAAGGGTTTCGGGCCAGTCATCGTCGTCGTCGTTTACCAGAGACGAAAAGGGTGCCTCATTCCTCCGCTTTTCTTTGCGGAAGTAATCGATGAGGCGCCTCCTGATCACTGTGGCCGCGAACGCCACAAACCCGGGCTTCGGGCTGGTATAGGCCATCAAGGCTTCATCAAACGCCTGAAGGGCCACGCTCACTTCTTCATCCTGCCCGACCACCAGAAAACGTCTGGTCGCCGCCGAAGCCGTCTTCAAGACAAATGGCATATAGTCACGGATCAGGTTTTCCCGCGCTTGGGCATCCCCGTTCCGGGCTCTCGCGACTCTGGATTCGACCGTTTCGTTGGAAGAGTGTTCCATAAATGAGATCAATACGCCAGTCACCCGGTAGATCCTTCGCTATCGCTATCCCAACCACCTGCTTCCGCGCCTAAGAGGATCGTTTTCCAAGGTCCGGCTCCCTTACCTTCCGTCTAGGGTATCTCCGAAGGCTACCCATATAAATCGTACGTTTGATCCCGGATGTGACCGAACGGAAAAATGTTTCGGGCAGCGTTATACTTGAGGGGGCAGGGGTAATGTGATACGATTCACTCTTAGTGGAAGTAACCGGTTTCGACTTACCTGGCGTCCAAGGGAAGGGGTTAGGCGCCCCGTAAAGGCACGGTTCTGGAGTGGCGGTCGGAGGAGGTCCTTGGACTTTGAGCAACATAAAGAGGCTTCTGGGTTTCGCCAGACCTTATTGGAAAGTCTACCTTGCTACCTTTGTGCTCATTCTATGCATCACCGGCACCCAGCTTCTCCAGCCCATGATCGCCCGCTTCATAGTCGACCAGATATACGGAGGCGCCCGGTGGTCCCTTTTGATTTGGGGGGCCCTGGGAATAGCCGGGGCATCCTTACTGGGAGCGGTGCTGGGGTATCTACAAAGGTACGGGATGTCCTGGGCAGGCCAAAAGATCATATTTGACATCAGAAACAAGCTGTACGAGCACCTCCAGCAGCTATCCTTCAGCTTCTACGACCAAGCCCAGACCGGACAGCTGATGTCCAGGGTCACGGCGGACGTCGAAATGACCAGGCACTTTATCTCGCACCAGCTCATCCATATCGTGGCGGCGGCCATACGCGTGATTTCCACCTCTATCCTGATGCTCAGCTTGGATTGGAGGCTTACCCTGGTAGCCCTAATCCCCGTACCCCTTTTGGTCTGGCGGGTCAAGATATACGCGACGGTCATCCGGCCGCGTTACTGGGCTATTCAGCAGGAGCTGGCCGTCATGACCGCAACTTTGCAGGAGAACATCACGGGCCAGCGGGCGGTCAAGGCCTTCGCGAGAAAGCAGCACGAGATCGAGAAGTTTGAGCGTGACAACACCGCCTACCTCCAAAGGAACGTTGAGACCGTAAGGACGTCGGCGTTCAATGATTCCCTGATGACCCTCTTGATCGAAAGCTGTTTGGCCCTGGCTTTTTTGTGGGGCGGACGGGAAGCCATGAAAGGGAACCTGTCCGTGGGCACCCTAGTCGCTTTCAACGCCCTGATCTTGCAGGTGCTTCAACAGGTACGGATGCTTGGGATGTGGGTCAGCGGGGCTCAGAGGACGTCCGCGGCCAGCCAGCGCATCTTCGAAATACTGGACACCAAGGCGGAAGTCAGCAATAGGCCGGGCGCCAAGACCCTCTCCGACGTTTCAGGCAGCGTCACCTTTGAGAACGTGAGCTTCGCCTACGACGGCGAGCACATGGTCTTAGAAAACATAAACCTTGCCGCGAAGCCCGGAGAGACCATCGCCATTCTCGGGGGCACAGGGTCCGGAAAGACCACTCTGGTGAACCTCATCCCCCGGTTCTACGACGTGACCAAGGGGCGCGTTCTGGTAGACGGACACGATGTGAGAGATGTCACCCTTGAAAGTCTCCGCCGCCAGATCGGGGTGGTGACCCAAGAGACCTTCCTGTTCTCAGCGTCTCTTAGGGATAACATCGCCTACGGAAAGCCGTGGGCATCCGAAGCTGAGATCAGGGCCGCGGCTCACGCCGCCCATATCGACGACTTCATAGACTCCCTTCCCAACGGATATGACACCATCATCGGTGAGAGAGGAGTCGGGTTGTCGGGAGGCCAGAAGCAGAGGGTGGCCATCGCCCGCGCTCTCCTGATGGACGCCAAGATCCTGATACTTGATGAGTCGACCTCAAGCGTTGACGTGGAAACAGAGATGAAAATCCAGGAAGCCTTCTCGAGGCTCTTGAAAGACCGGACTTCCTTCATTATTGCCCAGAGGCTTTCCACTGTAAGGAACGCGGACCGGATCATTGTTCTGGACAAGGGAAGGATCGCTGAAGAGGGGACTCACGACGAGCTTCTTCGCAGAAACGGCATTTATACTGCCATCTACAATCTCCAGTTTAGGAGCCAGGATGTTGCGCCGGCTCAAAGTCAGGCGGCGGGTACGGAAGGCGGTGGCAATTGATGGGGTTCAATATGAGGGGGCCGGGCGGAAGGCTCGACGTAGGTGAGATCAACCTTAAGGAGGTAGACTTCAAGCACCTTGGCAGGACCAAGGAGTTCCTGTTGCCCCACGCTTCCAGGTTGTGCGTTGCCATGGCCTTGGTTATCGCCATATCGTACCTCGGCCTTCAAGGTCCGCTCATAATAAGCCAAATACTTGATATCATCCCCCTAAACGATTTGGCCAGGCTTTACAGGCTTATAGCCATTTATTTGGGGATTCAGGGGCTCACCGCCGCGCTCAGGTTCACCCAGACTTACGTCATGTCTTGGACCGGGCAACAAATCCTCTACAGCATGAGGAAAAGACTGTTTGTCCACCTTCAAGACCTCGGATTGGACTTCTACGACCAGCTCCAAGCCGGGCGCATTATGTCTAGAGTAGTGAACGATGTGGAGGCCATCAACCAGCTCCTGTCAGGCGGAACCCTGAACTTGCTGTCCGACTTTGTCACCATTTTCGGCATTATGTTCATCATGCTCCAGAAGAACCGTTCCCTGGCATTGGTGACTTTCGTGACGATACCCCTGTTGTTCGTAACTGTCTGGAGCCTCCAGGGCAGGTTGACGGCAGCCTACCACAGAAACCGCCGCAGGCTCGCCGATATCACCGCCAACCTGCAGGAATCCATTTCGGGCATGAAAATCACTCAGGCTTTTACCAGGGAAAACCTGAACGCGGACAAATTCAGCGAGACCAACGAGAAGAACTTCCAGTCTCAAATGGACGCCGCCAAATTGCACGCCATTTTCTTTCCGCTGGTGGATGTTATCGGCGCCGTGGGCATCGCCCTGGTGTACTACTACGGGGGGCTCAGGATGTCCATTGGCGACTCCGCCGTTACGGTGGGGACCATCGCGTTGTTTACCAACTACGTGACGCGGTTCTTCGGGCCTATCCGGAACCTGGTTGAAGTTTGGAATCAGGTATTGGCCGCCGCTGTTTCCGCCGAACGCGTATTTGAAGTGCTGGATACAGTTCCCAACGTTCAAGACAAGCCCGGCGCCGTGGCGCTTCCCAGGGTCAAGGGGCACGTGGTGTTCAAGGACGTCACCTTTGGTTACGATCCCAACCTTCCGGTCCTTCACAACGTGAACATCGAGGCAAGGGAAAACGAGACGATTGCCCTCGTTGGACCTACCGGCGCGGGGAAGAGTTCGGTCATAAATCTGCTCTGCCGCTTCTACGATGTCCAAGGCGGCCAAGTGCTGATCGATGGATACGACGTGAGGGACGTCACAGTCCAATCCTTAAGAGAAAACCTGGGCATTGTGCTTCAAGACACCGTGATTTTCTCGGGCACCATACGGGACAACATCAGGTACGGCAGGTTGGACGCCACCGATGAAGAAGTCGAGGCCGCGGCTGCCATCGTGGGAGCCCACGAGTTTATCTCGCAACTGCCGGACGGCTACGACACTCAAGTGCGGGAGCGGGGCAGCCGGCTTTCAGTGGGTCAGCGGCAACTCATCTCATTTGCCCGCGCTCTATTGGCCGACCCGAGGATACTGATACTGGACGAAGCGACCTCCTCGGTGGACGCCTATACCGAGCTCATGATCCAGAAGGCTCTGGAGAAGCTCTTCAAGGGACGCACCAGCATTGTTATCGCCCACAGGCTTTCGACCATCAGAAACGCCGACAGGATCTACGTCATCGACCAGGGTGTAGTCCGCGAGGTCGGTTCTCACGATGAACTCATAGCCTCAGGCGGACTGTACAAGTCCCTGTACGAGAAGCAGTTCGCCGGGGCCGAGACCATGGCCACGCCTGCCGGAGGCTGTTGACCAGCCCGGCTCGAGGTACTAACCCCCACGGGCGAGGCTGCCTAGCTCTTGCGGGCCCGGGGCTACCTACCGAAGGACGATGGATTTGGCCACTCTTGTCACGTTAGCTAACGATGCTTCCGGAGGCTCGAGAGTAGGCCCGGGGTACGACCGTCCCAGATAAACGGCGGATAACTCCACGCTGATAATGCTTTTCGGGTCCAGCCCGAGTCCTTTCGAGAACACGAACTCAGGCGGATACCACCAGACGAGCCTTATCGAGTTGCCGGAGGGCAGCTCGAAGGGTTCGGAATCTCCATCGTCTTCTTCAGATACCCCGAGCAAGGCGTCAATGCCCATAACCTTAGAGACGGCGGCGCGGGTGCTCCCGGACCTCGCCCTCACCGTATCTTTGATATCCAGGGCCAAGAAGGTCGGCCTCTCAAGCAGGGTGGCATCAAGGGCCACGCCGGCATTTGACTCCGAACGGCTTACTTCGATGACCGCCCAATCCGACGGCGACTCGTAGTCTACAACATGCGTGGGCACGGGATCTGGCGTGACCTTTGGCAGGGCGAAGACTGCCGCCAGCATTCCCGCCAGCGTTATTATCTCGGCGAGCAGGAGCAGCGCGCGTCTTTTTTCGGCAGGCTTGGGGAAGCGGAAGGTGGACATCAAGGACGCCGAAGACGCGGCCACTGACAATAGGGAGGCCACGGTTTCAGGACTTACGTGCGTAATCCCTGTCCCGAGACGAGTCAGGACCTCCGACTCGGTTGGAGAGCCGGCCCAAAGCAATGCGGCGCCCAGCGGCGTAAGGTAGAGAGCCCGGTTTACCCATACCCACGCGCCTAAGGAACGATTGTGCCTAAGACGTATGCCTTCAATGACAACCGAAAGGCACATGAGAACCGAGGAAGCCAGAGCGCAGGGGAAAAATGGCGACCCCTTAAGACCCGTTCCCGCCGTAACCGCGAGGATCAAAGCCAATCCCCAAGCTCCCGCGGTGGTCCGGACCTCGTTACCGTTGCCGCCCACGCCCGGCCCGTTCCCGTGAAGGGGACTGTCCGGCGCGTTCGGGTAGGCTTTCCTGTGCAGATGCGCGATCCTGGACCTCACGCTCCATATCCTGAGAAAACCCAACAGGGTAAGCCCGGCGAAAAGGATTCCTACCATGGACAAGGGGAGCACAGGGAAGGCCCACGAGGTATAGCGGCCGCCGACCGATGAGAAAAGGGCACCTGAGATCGTGAAGGATGCTGTGGCCGCCAAAGCAATACCGCCGGTCAACGCAAGCCCGCGAGCGTCCAGAAGACGCCTGCAAAAGATCAGAACCAGGGTTCCGAAAGCGCACATTGCCAGGCCGGCCAGACTGACCGTCTTTTGCTCGAACACTACCATACGGTCAAAAGCCTGGAAGACAGCCGGGCCTCCCGCGAAGGGGTCCGGGAATCCGCCCGCGGCCGGAAGGTCCGGCGTGCCCTTCAGAAGCGCGCCGGTTTGGGATAGCGCGGCAAGCAGGGAGAGAACCTTGCTTGCTCGTTCGGGATCGAGAGTTTCAAGACCTTGGCGGTCTTTGGATGCCAGGTAGCTGCCCCTTGGAAACCCCACGGTAAGGGCCGGGATCTCTCTTTGGGCGAAGACAGAGCCCTCGCCCGGGAAGTCCGAGGTGCCCAGCAAGGTATCTACCGTCGGAGACCCAGAAGGCGCCTTAGATACAACCTCATACCATGTCGAGTTTCCAATGCCCACGATGTGTGGGCGCAGGCCCGCCGCTCTGGCGTCGTCATAAGACGCGCGCAGGGACTCCAAGTCTAGATAATTGTTCGCCACCAGCGGGAGGTAGTTTGACGAGTACATGTCGCCCAACACGAGAACGCTTTTCACCGTGAGGCCCTTTTCGTCCAGCGTCTTCAAGAGCGCCTCCGCGCCGGCACCCAGTTGATAGTGCCCGGATACTAAGGCGAGAGCTACAGTGAGACTGCCTGAACGCCTAATCTCCGAAGATAGACTCAGCAGGGAAGCGCTTGCTTCCGCCGTGTAGGCCCTGAGAGGCAAGAACTCCGCGTCATCCGGCGTCGCGGTATCGTAAGGCGCTACCAGGAGGAGGTCGATCGTCCCCGGCGGCGTCTGAGAAGGGAACGCCAACAGGTTTTGGCCCGAAACGCTGACATACGTAGTTTGGGTCCTATCAGCGGACGAGGATTTCACCACGGCATGGTAGTCCGTTATGGACGGGTACCAGCCTTCTCCTTTAAGAAACGCGGCGGCGAAGGAAAGAAACTGGGAAGCCTCGTAGGAAGAGGTCTTCCGGTCGGGAAAGCGAGAGATGATCTCTTCAACGAGAGCGAGCGCTTGAGGAGGTGAGTCTTGCGCCCTGGCGACGGCCGGTACTTGCCGAAGGATAGCCGTGGACACTGTAGCGATGACTGCAATGGCGGCCAAGAGATAGATCGAGATGTCTTTAATCCGGCACCCTCGCATCTAAGACTCACTCCGTGTGTATCCGTATGGTCGGTGTACGCCCGATAGCGCCTGGACTCCCGGTGGTCCTTCGGCTCTACCTTCCTCGTTTCTTAAAGAATGGCCGTATGGTTTGCCAGGCCCTGTGTATGCCGGCGAACAAGCCTATCAGGAGGCCGATAGGCGCGAACATGCCCGACCCTGTCCGCCTGTCGAGCCAGACGCCCAGGAGGATGCCGGACATGGCGGAAAAGAACAGTGAAAAGCCCAGTCCCAAGAGCACACCAAGCGGCAGGTTGGAGCCCGGTTCCCGTTTGCCCATTCTAGACGCCCCCGATGATGCATATATATGCCAATCCTGCCCGTAACACCTGCTTACCATCTTGGACCCCGGCAAGGAGAAGGTATTATAGGAGTAATCGAGAATCATGTAGCGATTCGCCTCTTTGCCTAACGGAAAACACGATGATATGGAGGTCAGTCTATGAGGCTTTCCAGACTAGCCAAGTCCATCAGCCCATCGCCAACCCTGGCGCTGGACGCCAAGACCAAGAAGCTCCAAAGTGAAGGAGTCGACATCATCAGTTTCGGAGTGGGCGAGCCCGACTTCGATACTCCGCAGCACATCAAGGACGCTGCCATAAGTTCGATTCAGGCCGGCTTCACCAAGTACACGCCTTCGTCGGGTATCCCGGAACTCCGGGCCGCCATCTGCAAGAAACTCAAAGAAGACAACGGCCTGGACTATAAGCCCGGAGATGTCCTGGTTTCCGTGGGAGCCAAGCACTCCATCTACAACGCCGTATTGGCCCTGTGCGACCAAGGCGACGAAGTCCTTATTCCCACACCCTATTGGGTCAGCTATCCCGAAATGGTCAAGATGGCCGGCGGCACCCCGGTGTTTGTGCCCGCGGGCATCGAGTCGGATTACAAGGTTAAGCCCGAAGTTCTGGAGTCCTTGATTACTCCCCGGACTAGCCTCATCATCTTGAACTCGCCGTCCAACCCCTCAGGTACGGTCTACACCGAGAGCGAACTAAGGGCTTTGGCTGAGATATGCCTAAAGCACGGCGTAGCGATCATCTCGGACGAGATTTACGAGAAGTTGATATACGAAGGGGAGCACGTGTCCATCGCGGCTTTGTCCCCCGAGATCAAGGCGATCACGATAACGGTGAACGGCGTTTCCAAGTCCTACGCAATGACAGGCTGGCGAATTGGGTACGCCGCGGGGCCGTCAGACGTCATCGCGGCCATGGCGAACATACAGAGCCATTCAACGTCCAACCCGACCTCCATATCCCAGAAAGCGGCGCTTGCCGGATTGACCGGGCCCCAGGAGCCGTTGGCTCTCATGCGCGCCGAGTTCAAGAAGCGCCGGGATTTCATGGTGAAGCGGCTGAACGAAATGCCGGGAGTCAAGTGTCTGACTCCTCCGGGAGCTTTCTACACCTACCCCGATGTCTCTAGCATAATAGGAAAGAAAGTCTGCGGAAGGCTCGTGTCCAACGACACCGAGTTGGCAGAGGTACTGCTTGAGGAAGCCAAGATAGCGGTGGTGCCCGGAGGCGCGTTCGGAACCGAAGGGAACCTGAGGCTATCCTACGCCACCTCGATGGAACTTATTGCAGAAGGTCTGAACCGGATGGAAAAGGCGCTTAGGACCGTTTCGTAGGTCGTTCGCGGTTCGGGGTGAATCAGATGGGGACCGAGAGGGGAAAGACGGGTTTTCGGGGCAAGAGCGTCGCCGTGGTCGGCCTCGGGAAGTCCAACCAGGCGTTGTGCCGGTATTTGGCCAAGGAAGGCGCCCGGATAACCTGTTTTGACAGGAAAACAGAAGAGGAACTGGGCGATGTCTACTCGAGCCTTTCCTCTCTCGGCGTGAAGTGGAGTCTAGGAGAGGATTATCTAAAGCCTCTGCCCGGTTTTAGCCTCATATTTGTCACGCCCGGCATGCAGAAGAGCTTTCCCGAGTTTTTGCGGGCCAGGGCCAACGGGGCGGTGATTTCCGGAGAGATCGCTCTCTTCCTTGAGCGGTGCAAGGCAAGAGTCGCCGCGGTGACCGGCAGCGCGGGCAAGACTACCACCGCGACTTTGGCCGGAATGATGCTCAGGGAGAGCGACTTAGGAGTGCCTGTTTATGTTGGCGGGAACATCGGGTCGGTCCTCATAGAGGAAGTAGACGATATCCCCCCGGATGCCCTCGTGGTCCTGGAGCTATCCAGCTTTCAGCTGGAAACCGTGACGCGGAGCCCAGAGGTGGCCCTACTGCTAAACGTGAAGCCCAACCACCTGGACATACACGGTTCCTACCAGGAGTACGTGAGCGCCAAGGCCAACATCCTCAAGTTCCAACGGCCGCATGATTGGTGCGTGGTGAACTTCGATGACGCGGTGGCTTCCGAACTTGGAGAGAAAGCCCGGGGCAACCTTTGCGGATACACGCTTGGCGAACGAGAATCGCAGGCCCGACGCGCCGCCGCATGGTTGGAAGGCGACGCCCTAAAGCTGCAGCTGCCCGGGCTTCCGGGTCCCGGGGGTGGCCGCGGCTACTGGGATGACCCGGTGGTCATAGCCCGCCGGGACGACTTTCTCGTCCCCGGCCTGCACAACGTCTCCAACGCGTTGGGGGCGGCTTTGCTGGCCGCTCTCATGGGCGGTACGCCGGAAGGAATCAGGTCCGCGATCAGGTCTTTCAGAGGAGTGCCGCACCGCATCGAGTTCGTACGCGAGGTTTCGGGAGTCCGTTACTACAATGATTCCATCGCCACCAGTCCCGACAGGACCGAAGCCTTGCTTCAGGCCATTTCGGGGCCTTTGGTCTTGATCCTTGGCGGGTATGACAAAGGGATTCCTTTTGACGGTCTGGCCCGAAGGATCCTGGGCAGAGAATGTAAGGTCGTGACTTTGGGAGCCACCGCTCCCTTGATTGAGAAGGCGCTTTATGAGGAATGGGAAAGAGCCGCCCGGGACAACCCAGGTCTAAAGCCTACCGAAGTGACGCGGGCGAAATCGCTGGAAGAAGCCGTGTCGATCGCGTCCCGGCTGGCGGGTCCGGGTTGGTCGGTGGCGTTGTCGCCCGCCTGCGCGAGCTACGACATGTTTTCCAACTTTGAGGAGCGAGGCCGGCTCTTTAAGGAGATAGTGGAGGCGCTCTAGTGGAAAAAGAACCGTTGACTGTCGAAGAAGTGTACAAGCTCTTGTCTCCCTTGTATCCGGATGTGCGATCCAGGCTGCTTGACGACAAAAAAGGGTCGCCCGTGGACTGCCTCGTCGCCACGATCCTGTCTCAAGCCACTAACGATACCTTGAGTACCAAAGCCTTCCAGGGGCTGAAAGAGGCTTTTCCCACATGGGAAGAGGTGCTTGCGGCCGGTTTGGACCAAGTTGAAGAGGTGCTCAAGCCCGGAGGACTCTATAAGGAAAAGGCCGCGACAATAAGGGCGGTCTTGCGGAAGCTCAAGGATGATTTCGGAGAGATCACTCTTGACCCTCTTCGCGAAATGACTGACCGGGATGCCTTTAAGTATCTTGTTTCTCTAAAGGGAGTCGGCCCTAAGACCGCCGCTTGCGTCTTGGGATTTGGCCTGGGACGCCCGGCATTCCCGGTGGATACCCACGTATTGCGTCTTGCCCGCAGGATGGGCTTGGTGCCCCAAAAGACCAACGCCGTCAAGGCTCAGGAGATCCTTGAGGAGCTAACTCCCGCCTCTCTAAAGATGCCCCTGCACATCACCCTTATCGAACACGGGCGAAGGATCTGCCGCGCCGCCAATCCCAAATGCCATGAGTGTCCTCTAAGGAATAGGTGCGTCCCGGGCCAGGAGGATATGTCGGAGTAGAGAAGAATGACTGTAAATGCGGCGGAACGCGTCGTATGTCAGAAACTTGTGCTGTGTGGCGTAGTACAGGCTGTAGCTGAACGATGGAGCGATCGGCGATTACTTTTTCTCTTGCTCTTCCGCCTTTGAAACGGTGTCCGGCTGGGAGTTTTGCTCTCTTAGCGCTTTTGCTTGCTTTATGTCGTATTCCGGCTCGTTTCTTAGTTCTCTGCCACAGTGAGGGCAAGGCCAAGCATCATAATGGGTGGCGGCGCTGTATGAGATCTCTTTGCACGTTGGGCAGAATTTCCAAGGCAATTCGCTCATCCTCCATAATCCATGGCTCAGTCTCAATCTTACATGAAACACCGTCTCTTTCACATACATGGAGGCAGGAATTGGGATGAATTTCACACATCTCCACCTTCATACAGAGTATAGCCTGCTAGATGGGGCTACGAGGATCAGGGAGGCCTGCGCCCGCGCCGGAGAACTGGGTATGGACTCCTTGGCCATAACCGATCACGGCAACATGTACGGGGTAGTGCCGTTCTATGAGGCTTGTGAGGCCAACGGGATAAAACCCATCATCGGCTGCGAGGTATATGTTGCGCGGGAGTCCCGGTTTAAGAAGACTGACGGCACCAACGACAAGCCGTACCACCTTGTCTTGCTGGCTTCGACCAATCAAGGCTACCGAAATCTGATGCGTGTGGTGTCCCTGGGGTTCTTGGAAGGTTTCTATTACAGGCCCCGTGTGGACCTTGAGGTCCTGTCACGGCACTCGGAGGGGCTCTTAGCGCTGACCGCGTGCCTCGAAGGGGAAGTGCCCCAGTATCTCATGTCAGGGGATTCCAGACGAGCGTCACAGGCTCTCGGCAGGTACATGGACATCTTCGGCAAGGACAACCTATACGTGGAGCTGCAGCGAAACGGAGTGCCGGGACAGGAACAGGTAAACCGCGCCTTGGCCGAACTTGCTCGGAAAAACGGGCTCCCTCTGGTCGCGACCAACGACTGCCACTACATTAGCAGAGACGACGCCAGGTACCACGATGTCCTCTTGGCCATCCAGACCGGCACCAACCTTCAAGACCCAAAGAGGCTCAGGTTCAACGGAAGCGATTTCTACCTGAAATCTCCAGAAGAAATGCGCGAGTTGTTTAGGGACGCGCCGGAAGCGGTATCCAACACGGCCCAGATAGCCGAAAGATGCGATGTCAAACTTGGGTTTGGTGAAATCCACCTGCCCGAGTTCCCGTTGCCTCAAGGAGAGACGGCCGAATCCCGTCTTAAGGCGCTGGCCGAAAGCGGGCTTCGCGAGAGAATGGCCGGAAAGACCGACCGCCTAAGAGAAGAACGGTTGGAATACGAGCTTGAGATGATCCGGAAGATGGGTTATTCTTCGTATTTCCTGATAGTCGGCGATTTCGTCAAGTACGCCAAAGACCGGGGCATCCTTGTGGGCCCGGGCAGGGGTTCCGCGGCGGGAAGCCTGGTAGCGTACGCTTTGGGGATAACCGACATCGATCCTATCGATCACGACCTGGTCTTCGAGCGGTTTCTGAACCCGGAGAGGGTTACCATGCCCGATATAGATATAGACTTCCAAGACGACAGGCGCGATGAGGTCATTGACTACGTCAAGAGGAAGTACGGGGAAGACAGGGTGGCCCAGATCGTGACCTTTGGGACCATGGCGGCGCGGGCCGCGGTCAGGGACGTGGGGAGGGCACTGGCCATGCCGTACGCCGACGTGGACCGCATTGCCAAGCTGATTCCCTACCAGCCCGGCATGACCATCGATAAGGCTCTGGAGATCGTGCCCGCGTTGAGGGAACTTCAGGCGTCCCGTCCCGATGCCAGGAACCTGTTGGAGACCGCCAGGAAACTAGAGGGAATGCCCAGGCACTCCTCGACTCACGCCGCGGGCATCGTCATAGGCAAGGGCCCTCTGTGGGATTACGTGCCCCTTGCCAGAGCCCAAGAAGGCGGCGTCATCACCCAGTACGCCATGGAGGACCTAGAGGCTCTCGGGCTCCTAAAGATGGACTTTCTGGCGCTTAGGACTCTGACGGTCATGCAGAAGGCCTCCGACATAATCAGGGCAGGCGCAAACCCTCGATTCAAGCTGGAAGAAATCCCGGTTGACGACAAGAAGACCTTTTCCATGCTGTCAAAAGGAGAGGCCCTAGGAGTCTTTCAACTGGAAGCGTCGTGGGTCAGGGACTTCCTCAAGGAGATGAAGCCTACGAGGCTTCAAGACATAATAGCCACCGTGGCTTTGTGTCGTCCCGGTCCAATGGAGCAGATACCCGAATTCCTGAGAGCAAGATCGGGGACCGTCAATTACCTGCATCCCGTGTTAAAGCCAGTGTTGGAGGAGACCCACGGGGTGTTGGTATACCAGGAGCAAATCCTGAGAGTGGCCCACGCCGTCGCCGGGTTTTCCCTGGGCGAGGCGGATATTCTCAGGAGGGCGGTGGGCAAGAAGAAACGGGAACTCCTGGACCAGATGGAGGATCGGTTTATGCGAGGGGCCGCCCAAAAGGGAATCCCGGCTCAAATCGCCAGGACCATTTACGACCTCATCCTAAAGTTCGCCAATTACGGGTTCAGCAAGAACCACGCCGCTCCCTACGCCCTCATCGCATACCATACCGCGTACTTAAAGGCCAACTACACCAAGGAGTTTATGGCCGCCTTGCTGTCTTCCGTCGCCGGGATGCAGGGAAAAGTGGGAGTGTATCTGGAAGAGGCCAAGCGTCTCGGATTGGCCGTCCTGGGTCCTTCGGTCAACCGGAGCAAGGTTGAGTTCTCTGTTGAAGGACAGGGTATTCGCTTTGGCTTAGGCAGCATAAAAAACGTTGGTGGGCATTTGGCATCGGCCATAGTTGAGGAACGGCTAAAGAGAGGGCCGTATAGCTCTCTAAGCGACTTGGTCAGGAGGATCGAGGGGCGGCTTCTCAACAGAAAGGCCTTGGAGAGCCTGATCCAGAGCGGAGCCTGTGACGAGCTGGGCACCCGGTACCAGAACCTTCAGGCAATGGACGACGCTCTTAAGATGCGCTACTCGGGCACGGACAATCAACTGTCTCTCTTTGACGACCCACCGGCCCGGCCCGCCCGGCCTGCCCGGTCTGCCCCGGTTCAAACGGGGCTTTTTGAAGACGTGCCGGCCGTTTCCCCCGAAAGCGCGTCCACGGAAGTGTCTCTTGACGTGCGGCTTCAGTGGGAGAGAGACCTCCTGGGCATGTACTTTAGCGGCCATCCTTTGGCCAAGTACAAGGAGTTCTTGAAAAAGGTGGCCACGCCCATACCGGAACTGGAATCGCTTCAGGATGGACGGGAAGTTGTGGTTGGAGGCCGCATATCGTCTCTCAAGAAGGTTGTCACTCGAGCGGGGGAGGAAATGGCATTTATCACCATTGAGGACGACTTTGGCTCAATTGAGGTCACTGTTTTTCCGAAAACTTATCAGAGATCGAGAGGATTTTTGGCCAAGGAAAAGGTTATTTTGGTGCGGGGAAGCCTGGAGGAGCAAGAGGAAACGCGTCGAATACTGGCAAGAGAAACGCAGGACGTGGATTCCCTTGTCGTATCAGGCAAGAATCCCGAGAGAGAATAGTCCATGAAAGGAAGGGAGGAACGCCCACAAGTCCCGACCTGGGGACGCTGGGCCTGCCTGTGTGGACTGTCGTCTACGTAGCGTCAGGATGGAAAGAGGCTGAAGACATACGGAACAGGCTGGCCAAAGACGGCCTTTTGGTGATGCTTCGGGGATGCGGTTCCGATTCGGGCCGTGTCTCAAGGCAAGTTGAACTGCTCGTTCCCGAAATTGAAATCAACGAGGCCCATTCCATACTAATGCAACTGGTGGGAACTGCAAGGGCATAGCCTATGAAGATTGGTGTCTTGACTAGCGGGGGAGACGCCCCCGGCATGAACGCCGCGATTAGAGCGGTGGTCAGGCGGGGAATCTCCCTCGGCTTGACTGTTTATGGAATACGCAGAGGATATGACGGACTGCTAGATGGTGATTTCCGGCCCATGGGCGTCGAGTCAGTGGGGGACATCATCCATCGCGGCGGGACCATACTGCATACGGCGAGATCCGAGAGATTTCGCCTTCCGGAAGGCCAGGACCTTGCCGCGGCGCGTTTGCGCGGGGCGGGGATCAGCGGCCTTGTCGTGATAGGCGGCGAGGGCAGTTTCAAAGGCATGATCGAACTCGGCAAGCGAGGGATTAGAGCGGTAGGGGTCCCCGCGACTATCGACAACGACATTCCTTTTACCGATTACAGCATCGGTTTTGATACAGCGCTTAACACCGGGGTTGAAGCCGTGAACAGGCTTCGGGATACCGCTACTTCTCACGAGCGCGTCTTTGTGGTTGAGACCATGGGAAGAGAGTCGGGCCATCTGGCTCTGGCTGTCGGCGTCGCGGGAGGAGCCGAAAGCATCCTCATTCCCGAATTGCCTGTGAACATCGAGGACGTTTGCTACAAGTTGAGGCGCGGTCTGGACAGGGGAAAGGTTCACAGCATTATCGTTGTGGCCGAAGGCGCGACAAGCGGCATGGACGTTGCCAAGGCGATAGAAAAGTGCATGGGGATGGAGCTCCGCGTCACGATTCTTGGTCACGTCCAAAGAGGCGGTACGCCGACCGCGTTTGACCGCTTGATAGCCTCTAGAATGGGCGCCGCCGCGGTGGATGCCCTGGTTCAAGACAACGTAGGCGTCATGGTAGGCATTAGCGGGACCAAGACCGTGTTTACCCCCATGACCGAAGTGGTCAAGAGCAAGAAAGAGATCGATCTCGAACTGTACAATATGGCGGAAGACCTGGCCCGCTAAGGGGCCATATCCCCGGCGTGATCGCTATTAGGGTGGAGATTCCGGAAAGGGACTTGCGTAATGGAGAACAACCTTAGAAGGACCAAGATCGTATGTACCGTAGGACCTGCTTCGGCAAATGAAGAGACCTTGTATCAGATGATCCTGGCGGGAATGGATGTCGCCAGGTTCAACTTTTCTCATGGCAGCCAAGAGGACCACGGAAAGAGCATAGAGCTTGTCCGTAAAGCGGCCAAGCGGGCAGGGAGACGAATTGGGATAATGCTGGATACCCGCGGCCCTGAAATCCGTTTGGGGCGGTTCTCCGGCGGAAGAGTCCTCTTGCGGACAGGTGACACCTTTAGGTTGGTGTCTGAAGAGATCCTTGGTACCGCCGAAGCTGCCACGGTAAGCCATAAGGGACTTTACGCGCTGGTACGGCCGGGTAGCCCTGTTCTCTTGGATGACGGCAACATCCAGCTTGAAGTCCTCTCCGCCCGCCCCGGCGAAGTCGTGACCCGGGTCCTAAACGACGGACCGATTTCGGACCGTAAGAAGGTATCTCTGCCCGGGGCCAAGCTCGACCTTCCCGCGGTTGACGAAAAGGACGCCAGCGACATAGCCTTTTGCGCCGGCCTGGGCGTGGACTTTGTCGCGGCGTCTTTCATCAGGACCGCCAAAGACGTGGAAATGGTCCGCCAAGAACTGGCCAAGAACGGTTCTAGGGCGAGGATCATCGCGAAGATAGAGTCAGTGCAGGGCGTGGAAAACCTGCAGGAGATCCTGTCCGCTTCCGACGGCCTCATGGTTGCCCGGGGAGACCTGGGTGTGGAACTCCCGCCCGAGGAGATACCTATCATTCAGAAAAAGATGATCGCGTCGGCCATGACGTTGGGCAAGCCCGTGATAACCGCTACCCAGATGCTCGAGTCCATGGTGTCGAACCCAAGGCCCACCAGGGCGGAAGCGTCCGACGTGGCTAATGCGATTCTTGACGGCACCGACGCGGTTATGCTTTCAGGGGAGACAGCGTCGGGCAAGTATCCGGTCGAGGCGGTTCGTTTCATGGCCAGGATAGCCCGCAGGACTGAGGAAGCGTTGGATGCCCGCGTGTTCCTCCCGAGGTTTGATGGGCCCTCGGTATCCGATGTTACAGAGGCTGTCAGCCACGCGGCGGTAACCGCGGCGCTCGAGCTGAACGCCAAGGCTATAGTCACTCCCAGCGAGTCGGGGTACACAGCCAGAATGGTCGCGCGGTTCAGGCCCCGTGTGCCCGTGTACGCCGTTACTCCCCACGACGAGACGTGCGGCTGGTTGACAGTGGTCTGGGGAGTCCAGACCATGCAAGAGGTGATCTCCGGGGACGTGTCCGAGAAGGCGATGGAGGTGCTCATGTCCAGAGGCTTGCTCAAACCGGGAGACCTATGCGTCATCACCAAAGGAGTCCCGTTCGGCGTAGCCGGCACAACAAACGTGATGGAGGTTCGAACCGCGGGAAAGGACCCAGTCCCGCCTACCGTCAGAAATCATTGACGAATGTTGCCTATGAGGGTGTAATTAGGGTAAGACGGGAGAGAAGGGGGTCACAGCTTGGGTCTCCTCCACGGACTCCTCGCCATTACCTGGCAGCAGGCCGTCATGATTGGCCTGGGATTCGTCCTCATCTATCTCGCCATCGCCAAGGAATACGAACCGGTATTGCTCTTACCTATTGGTTTTGGGGCCATCCTTGCTAACATTCCCGGGTCCTCCGCCGTAGGGGAACACGGCTTTCTAAACATTCTTTACGAAGCGGGCATCGTAACCGAGCTTTTTCCGCTCCTTATCTTCATCGGGATCGGCGCGATGATCGACTTCGGACCGCTCTTCGAGCAGCCAACCATGCTGTTCTTTGGCGCCGCCGCCCAGATAGGCATATTTCTGACTATGGGCCTTGCCATGCTGGCGGGTTTCAGCCTGCGAGAGTCGGCCTCCATAGGGATGATAGGGGCTGCCGACGGTCCCACGTCCATATATGTAGCCAGCTTGTTCGCCCCGCGGCTGTTGGCCCCCATTTCTGTGGCCGCGTACTCGTACATGGCTTTGGTCCCGCTGATTCAGCCGCCCGTAATAAGGGCGTTGACCACCCCCGAGGAAAGGCGCATCCAGATGAAACCCTTGGAGGCGAGAGCCGTTCCCAAGGCGGTCTATATCGCGTTTCCCATACTTGTAACCGTGCTGGCGGGACTTATCGCGCCGGTTAGTCTTTCCCTGGTCGGTACCCTTATGTTTGGAAACCTGTTGAGGGAATGCGGAGTGGTGGAGCGCCTGTCCAGAACAGCTCAAAACGAGCTTGCCAACGTGGTCTCCCTGCTCTTGGGGATAACCATAGGTTCCACCATGGTGGCTTCCGAGTTCCTAACGCCTTCCACCATCTTGATCATAGGCGCGGGGCTGGTCGCGTTTATCCTAGATACGGCCGGCGGAGTGATCTTCGCCAAACTGGCGAACATGTTCTTGAAGACCAAAATCAACCCCATGATCGGGGCTTGCGGGATATCGGCGTTTCCCATGTCGGCCAGGGTGGTCCAACGGATGGCTCAACTGGAGTCGCCCGGGAACTTCGTGCTGATGCACGCCGTAGGCGCCAACGTCGCCGGCCAGATAGCGTCGGTCATGGCGGGAGCGGTTATCCTAGCGTTGGTGAAGTAGATCGACAGAAACCTCATAGCCATCGAACCGGCCGCTTTCGTAAACTAGAAGACCTTTGGGGGCGAAAGCGGCCGGATTGCCGACTACTCGTCTTCGCAGCAGGCCGGCTCCTCTACGGCTTTCAGCTTGGTAGCCAACCGGGCTCCTGCCCACATGGCTACAAACAGCCCGCCTACCACGGCAAGCCACCATGGGAATCTCATCAGAGCAGCCAGTGGATTGAACTCGCGCTTTTCCATTTCATAAAGCACCTCCCAGCATTATCATCATGCGGAAGCGGCCGAGTCTATGCGTGTTGGCGGACCCAATCGCGGAGCGCGGTCTAGATTGCGTACGCGCCGGAACTGTTGACGATTCCCGAAGGGCCGGGCCGGCGAAGGGGGCCCCGGAGGGCCCCCGCTTTCGCAACGATCTGTGGTCAGCCGAGCCGGGCAAGCGGTTAGCTGGGGTTGTACATGCCGTGCTGTTGCATGTAGCGGAAAATGCCCTCGCCGTGCTTCTGTTCATCCTTTTGGATATGCTGCAAGGCCTGACGGATTTGGGGACTTGCCGACTCGAAGATAGCCGTGTCGTAGGTGCCGGATACGTACTTTTCGGTCATCAGCATATCGTTAAGCATGGAAGCCTCGTTGGCGGTGGCGCCGGGCGCGACGCCTGTCAGCTCTTCGCTGGCCTCGGTCCAACCCGCGCGTTGCATTGTCTGGCGGCCTTCCATGTACTGCTGCGCTCTGCCCACCATGTCTTGGGCTCCGCGCTGTTCGTAGCCCGTGGGCTGCTGGGCGACGGGCATCTGACCGCCAAAGCTTGCCCTGCCCGACATGAAAGCTCCGCCCTGCTGGCTACCGGCCTGCATCCCGCCGGGAGTTCCTCCCTGGCTGCCGGCTTGCATGCCTTCCTGGGCGCCGCTCTGACCGCCGGTTTGCATGCCTCCCTGGGTTCCGCCTTGGCCGCCCGCTTGCTGGCCTCCTTGTCCGAGGAGCCCGCTTATAGTGTTGTAGTGCTGCAGTTCCTCTTGAGCGAACTCATTGAACATCCGCCTGAGTTCGGGGTCTTTTGTCTTTTGGGCGTAACCGCGGTACTTTTCGATACACACCTTCTCATGGCTCAGTTGGTCTTGGAGAAGACTTCGTTCCTTCTGCGTGAGATGTGACACCTTGTGGATTCCACCCCTTTGAAGGTCTCTTGTGACCGGTTTGCCTGATACTTGTGAAGTCAGGCTCATACCTAGTCTTCTGACAATGCCCTCATCAATATTCGGATTCGGCAATCAGTCCGGGTCACATGGCATGACGTGGGGAGTAGGCGCTCGCTGAATTGAACTCCATCAAGCGCGGTGATATACTGCTGACAGCCTACCTATCACTGAGAGGAAGTGGTCCACGTGACATTAACAATGATCCGCTTCGGACCGGAGATGGGACTCAAGGTGGAGTCCAGGGTAGGATAGGCCAGCCCCACATTAAGTCCCTCCGGTCGTTCATCGCTCACGTACTACGTATTTTTCTTATGACCGAAGGGAGATAATCCGTTGCCTTACGACGCAAGTCCTGTGATCGTAGCTTCCAACCTTTCTCGTTATTTCCGGGTGAGATTGGACGGCGAAAACTTGAAGGACCGCATCAAACGCTTTATTAAGCCCCAATATCGAGTAGTTAAGGCCTTAGACGGCGTCAGCTTTTCCATTAGCCAGGGCGAGTCGGTAGGATACATCGGCCTTAACGGCGCCGGAAAGTCCACGACCATCAAGCTCCTGTGCGGAGTGCTCGTCCCTACGGCAGGAACTGTGACGGTCAACGGTTTGGAACCTTACCGTCACAGGACCGCGACCGCCCGGAGAATCGGGCTTATGATGGGGCAGAGAACTCAGCTTCTCTGGGACCTGCCCGTCCACGAGAGTTTCAACCTCTTGGGCAAAATCTACGACATTAAGCCCGACGTCTTCAAAGCCAACGTCAAGCGGCTGCAGGACGTGCTGGACATCGGGCCTTTGTGGCACACCCCCGCCAGGATGCTGTCCCTGGGTCAAAAGACCAGGTGTGACCTGGCGCTCACGTTTCTCCACGACCCGTCTGTGGTGTTCCTGGACGAGCCTACCATCGGCCTGGACGTGCTCGCCCGCGAGCGCATACGGGACTTCATCAACGAGGAGAAGCGGCGGGGAGTAACTATCTTCCTCGCCAGTCACGACCTTGACGACTTGGAGATCGTGGCGGACAGGGTTATGCTGATCCACCACGGGAAACTGCTTTTTGACGGCACCCAAGACCAGCTTAGGCAATTGGCCGGAGGCCCGCTTGTCAACCTGGAGGAGACGGTAAAGCGCTTCTACAGGGAGGCCGAACTCGGATGAAATACTTGATGTACGCCCGTTCCGAGTTCATCCGCGGCTTTAGGTACCGGGCGAACTACTGGGCGACGGTGATTAGCGCCGTGGCGCTGGCGGTAATCCAGTGGTACCTCTGGCACGCAGCGTACACAGATAAGGACTTAATAGCCGGGCTATCCCTGGACCAGGTCTTGGCTTACACCCTAATCGGCCGGGTAGCCGCGGGGTTCCTAACCGCTCCCACAGCCGCGTTACGGATCGGCTCCAGGGTGAGGACAGGCGCAATTGTACATGACATGGTAAAGCCCGTCGATCTCCACACCCAGCTGCTTTGGCAGGGGCTGGGTAGAGCGGGCTTTAGCTTCGTTGCCACGGGGCTACCGCTTCTCCTCGCCATGGCTGCGTTGGGTGTTTTGGAGATCCCCTCACCGGGGAGGCTCCTCCTGTTTCTTATCTCTCTCTTGATGGCGTACGTGACGATGTTCTCCACCTCGTTCTTGTCGGGGGTCTTCACGTTCTACACCAAGACGGCCGTGGGCGTTGACTACGTGTATACGGTCGTATCGCTCCTCTCCGGGGAGTTCCTGCCGCTTGAGTTTTTCCCCGCGTGGCTTAGGACCGCGGCAGACTACCTGCCGTTCAAGTCCATGCACTATATCCCGATGGCCATATGGAGCGGCATCGCCGGTCCGGGAGAGGTGGTGCCTTCCCTGATCTCTCAATGTCTTTGGACGTTGGGCATGGTGGCTGTCTCCAAAATGGCGTGGTCAGGAGCTCTAAAAAGCCTGACGGTACAGGGGGGTTAAGCCATGGGGGGTATGCGTGAACCAAAGCTACAGGAATCGCGGCTTAGCAGCATATGGCGCCACGCCAGGCTGTACTATTGGTACTTGCGCGCCAACTGGCTGTCGTTATGGGCTTATCCGGTACCGTTCATCATGATGAACGTGGCGGGGATCGTTTACGCCCTGGGGTCGGTGGCGGCCGTATGGGTGTTGTTCTCCAAGATTCACGCGATTGGGGACTGGACGCTCCCCGAAGTGATGCTCATATACGGCTTGAGCATATTCTCCCGCTCATTGTTCCATCTCTTCTGGATCGAATTGATGAATACGTCCGCCATGGTGAAAGCAGGAGATATCGACCGCTTGTTGGTGCGCCCGCTCAACCCAATGTACCAGCTTGTGGCTGGGTATCTGGACAACGACGACTGGGGAGAACTGCTCACTGCCGTCGCCCTGGTGTGGACATCTTTGGGGATGCTGGGACATCGTACCGTCGCCAACGTGTTCTGGTGCCTGTTAGCGTCAGTTTCCGGGTCCTTGATTTTCGCGTCCATACACGCGGTGTGCAACGGGATGGCGTTCTTTACCGTGGAGACCGGCGGTTTTTCGCAACTGGCATGGACAACCGACGAGTTCAGTAGGTATCCTGCGGACATCTACGGGAAGGGAGTACGCGCCCTTATAACGTGGGTCATCCCCGTGGCGTTCGCGAGTTTTTATCCCGCCCAGGTCATTCTGGGCGAAGGACGGTTACGGCTCATAGGACTCCTTAGCCCTGTCGCCGCTATCCTCTCCTTCGCTTTCGCGTACTGGTTCTGGGGTAAGGCCATGGACAAGTACCAGGGGGTGGGGAACTAAGGCGCGAGATAGCGCGCGGTCGAAAACTAAGGCACCGGGGTGTGGGAGTGGAGCGGGAAAAGACCCTCCATAAGCCGGGCTATAATTCGGACCGGAGACGCGTCGGTGATTTCAGGCATAAACCAAGCTGCCAAGGCCAAAAGAACCAGTATGACGGCCGCCGCGATGGCTCTTCCGTCGCGCCTTGGCAGCGATTCTTTCCAAGCCCACGCGATGATGCCTATGGCGACAAGGACAGGTCCGATGTAGGTCACCTTTGTCGTCGCCTCCCCCGGCCTAGTAGCGTAAGGACCTGAGCGCTCGCGCGGAGTGCTCCAGGGAGGTTTCTACCTCTACCCGCACCACGGCGTTCCGAAAAACCGATTCCCACGAGTCCTTCACCTTTGTCCAGGTCTTGTGGTCGCTTCGTCTAAGGGCGGCACCAAAGCCGAATATGTCTGAGTTAAGTTCTTTGGCTTTGGAGACGGCAGCCATGATTTCGCCGGCGACAGCTTGCTCAAAGGCAGACTTAAGGGCATCCCAGTTTTCGTGGGGATCCATAAGACCGGGGCTCACTTCCGACTCACCCAACGCGCCCGTGGTTTTTATCTTTATGTAGATTTGCGCTTCGCCATCCACCATCTTCACCTTCAAGTCTCTCGCCGCTCTCAATATCTCTATGCTCGCCTTTGCTCCGGGCACTCCTGGCACGTCCACGACTATAATGCCGGAGCTTATCTCTCCGGTGACCCAAGCGAAACCTCTACCTTCTACTTTGTCCAGCCAGCCGACCAGTTTGTCGCCTTTAAAAACGGCCGTTGAATCGACCTGCGGCGCAAACCTGGCTTCTTCCCGGATTTCGCTACCCATCTGAGTAGGCAGTCCAGAACCGCGGTCATAAAGCGACACCCCGGCGGTCGTAGGCTCAATACCCGGGTTCTCAAGCATCTGGGCTATACGCAGGAGGCTGCGGGGCGATACTCTCGACAATCCTTGTTTCGCCAAGGTAATGAGGTTGTACCCGCCTTCGGCCGGGATAGCGTCGGCGTCGAACTCAGCCTGGATAAGCTGGCCGGCGGGGATTCCACGGGCGATGAGCAAGAAGGTGTTGTCACGGGTCTCCCCGTCTCTCAAAAAGAAGTCGAGAAAAGGGCCGATCCCTTGTCGCGCCAGGTCTTCGCCTATCATAATCACGCGGCTGTGCGCCCAATAGGCGCGTCTTGTGGAACGGTCAAGAGTGTTGCGCACCGCCTCAAATATCGTTCTACCGGCGGACTCCACAACCCAGTAGGCCTTTTCCCATGTCCGCGCTTGCTCTCCCGCGACTGCGATAGTCTTTACCATTTCGACAGTTACCCGGACTTCCTCGTTTTCGCCTTGGTCCAGCGCGACAGCGGTGACGAAACCGAGAGTGTTCAACTCGCGGCGGCTCCAGCAGCCGGAAAGGCAGAAGCACATGGACAGCGCCAGGACGCACGTCACGGCTCGACGAAGGCAGCGAGTTATCCATCTTCGGCTTCTCACTTTCCTGTTGTTAGCTTCTTCCACGCGAGTCCCCCCAGTACCGCGAATGCCAACACAAGGTGGAGCCCAAGATTGAGCGCTCCCCCGGTCCGTACTTGGAAAAACCGATAAAGCTCGAAACCATCTCGGAAAAACGTCAAAGCCAGGGCCACAGACAGAAAACCGAGAGGAGCCATGAGCGGCTTGGCGTCAGGGATCCCAAATACCTCGGCGAGGCCAACGGCGCACGCCCAGGTGAACAGTGAACACTTTAGCGAGTGAGTGAGCACCCAGGCTACCATTCCCAAGGACTCGGTCCGTTCTATGAATTCGCCCACGCTGACTACTCGCGCCAGACTGAAGGCCGGAAAGGCGATGGACGAAAGAAGAGAGCCAAAGACCATAATGAGCACAACGATGAAGACAAGCAGCAGCGCGCTTGACGCAAAGACCGCCCCGATCACAGGTTTTCGTCCGCCTTTCCGGTGTCTTAGATGCGGCAATAGCATCCCCGCGATGGCGAACTCTGTGTAGAACGAGACGGTATTGAGAGTACCAAGGATCACTGTTTCCCACCCGTGCTCAAGGAGGGGCAGGAGATTCGACGGCTCGGCCAAATTGAGCGGCAGCACAAGCAAGAACAAGAAAAAACCGGAGAGTATGATCAGGACGATTTCAGAACCCCGGGCGATGGGTTCAAGTCCTTTTCTGGCCGCGTAGACCGCGGCGGCCGCAAGGAGCGCCAAGAACACCACCACAGGTGTCTCAGGCGTGACAGCCGCCACATTGACTTCGGCCACGGCACGGAGCATTGCTGCCAGGATAAGTATCCACGAGTTTAGGAGCAAGAGTCCCGCGAATCTGCCCAAAACCGGGCCAAGCAGGTGAAGCAGTATGCCGATTAGGCTCTTTCCCGGGAAGGCTTCGCAGAGACGTACTACTAGCAGGGAGTAAGCCAGCGATACCGGGATAGACAACAGCACGCTGATCCACAAGTCCTGTTCCTGTGTTGTGACTGAGGCCAGCGGAAACCCGATGACAACCGGAACGAGACGGGTAATCATTAACAGGGCAAACAACTGCCAAGGAGATATCTGTACTTTTTCATATTCGGCTCTGTTCACGCTTCCGTTCATTCTTTCTGCCTTCCCTTCGACCACGGTACCGGACGGCCATGCGGTTTCTTCACTTCCTTCGGCCAGATCAGCCAAGGGCGACTCTTCATCGCCCAGGAGGGAGCTCTAATGAGCGAATCTTTCCAGTCCATGACAACGGTAGGGGCAATGGGCTCCAGGAAGGGCGTCCCAAATGACCGGGTGTCGCAGAGACTGATGACAGTCACGAAAAACAGGAGTGACATTCCGAATATGCCCATGGCGGCGGCAACGATGGTGAAGCCGAATCTCAGTAAGCGTATCGCGTTCTGGAAAGAGGCCGCCGGCGCGGCAAATGAAGCGACTCCCGTTGCCGCGACAACTACAATCATGGCAGGGGACGCAAGCCCGGCCCTTATGGCCGCTTCGCCCAGCACCAGAGCGCCGATAATGCTGACAGCGGGGCCGACTATTCGCGGCAACCTTATGCCCGCCTCGCGCAGGATCTCGAATATCACTTCCATTAAGAGAGCTTCAGCCACCGCGGGAAACGGTATGCCTTCCCGCTGCGCCGCGATGGCCAGCAAGAGCGGAGTAGGGAGCAGTTCCTGGTGGAAAGTGGTGACCGCGACATACAGACCTGGAAGGAGCAGTGATACCAGCAGGCCGAGCATGCGGAGCCACCGGAACATCGTCCCAACCCAAAACCGCTCATAGTAGTCTTCCGAGCTGGATAAGAACATGTGCAGGGTCGCGGGTGCTATCAAGGTCTCCGGGTTGCCATCCACGAGAAACACTAACCTGCCCTCAAGCAGCGCTCCCACCGCTCGGTCGGGACGCTGGGTTTTAAGCAGGGTGGGGAACAGCGAAGTAGGGGCGTCTTCGATGTATTCTTCCAGGCCTGCGCTTATTCCGTCAACGTCAAGGCGCCGGAGCCTTTCGCGTCCCTCCTGGACAAGGCGTTCGCTCGCTATGCCCGCTACATAGACCAACGCTATGGGCGTCCTCGAAACCGGGCCTGAGTAGAAATACTCCACTCGAAGGAACTCGCTTCTTATGTACCTCCGGAGCAAGGTGATGTTGGTGCTGAGCGATTCCACGAAGCCCTCTTTCGGTCCGCTAACAGTGGACTCTGAAGTAGGGTCCTCGATGGACCTCGTTTCCCACTTGGTTACATCGCCGACGATGGCCTTATCGCAGCCGTCGACCAGCACGGCGCAATAGCCCTGAGCGATATGCCGCTTGACGTCGTTAAGGTCGTCGATGGTCTCAACGTCAGCGACTGTGAGGACGCCGTCTCTGAGGACTTCGATTATAGACGCGGCGGTCAAAGTATGGCCGTCAAAAGTGGAGAGGCTGCTGATAACCGAGTCCTCCATATACTGGCGGTCTGTCATCCCTTGAATGTAGGCGACAACCGCTGTCCTACGTTTGGGGGACGTGGCCAATTCTATGTATCGGAGCACTAAGTCCGCGCTGCTTCCGAAGGCTTCGCGCAATGCGGAAGCGTTCTCTTCGAGAGAGGCGGACAAAGGCACAGGCGCGTCCTTCTGTTGAGGGGACGCCCGGTCGACGGCTACCCGTTCCTCGGAAATGCCGTGCTGTTGATGTTGATTGCCGCGACGCCTGCCCCGGTTCGTAGCCAGTCCACCTCGTTGAATAGCCGAGTCTTGCCAGTGTTCCTTAGGCTAGTGTTCCTTGGCAGGTAGAGGAATATATCTTGAGGGCGCCGAAAACAGCCGCGCGTGAGAATCCGCCTGTTGTCGTCCGGACCCGAACGTGCTAGAATAGTCGATACAGTGCCGGGATGATGGAATTGGCAGTCATGCGCGACTCAAAATCGCGTGCGGTAGCCCCGCGTGTGGGTTCGACTCCCACTCCCGGCACCATTTCTTTTCGTTGAAATCCTCACAGCTAGTTTCTCCCTCCTCAACTCGATTACCGACCGCCGACAATGGCCGAGGAACGTACCCCAGCCAGGTTCAGAGGACAGTCCCAGGCTCATAGACTTCATTGGCGAGTGTTCTACACCCGTATAAAAACCGGGTACAAAAATCACTTCCCGGGAGGGTTGACCGGTGATCGTATGCGTTGACGCAGGGCATGGCGGGGCAGATCCGGGGGCGGTCAACCCCGTCCTTGGCCTGCAAGAGAAAGATGTCACGCTTG
>ENA-UPSB01000455-UPSB01000455.1-bioreactor-metagenome-genome-assembly--contig:-NODE-455-length-68682-cov-36.327247_pt1 | contig 68682 bp, 62 predicted proteins | sample MGYA00238182_ERZ773286 | MGnify/ENA primary metagenome ERZ773286 (study PRJEB29026, sample SAMN07631240) | bioreactor metagenome | isolation source: Switchgrass digestor | place: USA: Dartmouth... | reverse complement strand
GCTTGTTCTCAGCCTTTGTAAAGCTTTTGTTTCTTCTCAACTGTCGAACTCCCGTTCCGGCTTTTGTGGCAGGGATGAATGCTTATACTCTCCTGAAAAGTAAATATTTATATATACTGGTATAATAAACATTTATTATGTATAATGATATCGAAAGCCAATGAAGATGAATACAATACAAGGCGACGGAGCACGCTAAGTTTTCCATTAAACTGCATGCACAAAAATATCAAGAGAATATAACCATCACTACGGCGAAGTTACGCCAGATACTGTATAGAAGGAGTAATATATAATATGCCATTAGAGAGATTAAGCACAGTGTTAAAAGAAGCAGATCAAGAGGGATATGCTATAGCTGCCTTTAATGCGTTCAATTATGAAAGCATACTGTGGGTATGCGAGGCGGCTGAAGAAGAAGATACGCCAATCATAATAATGTTTTATCCTGGATTTTCATCGTACATACAAGCTAGCACATTTGCCGCTATCACAAAAGATGTAGCAGCAAAAACGAAAGTGCCAGTAGTATTACATTTGGATCACTGTAAATCATTCGATGAGATAGTGTCGGCTATGTGGTATGGTTTTACATCAGTTATGATAGACGGGTCATCATTGGAATTTGAAGATAATATAACTGCTACCAAAGAGATAGTAAAGGTAGCCCATGCCATTGGCGCGGATGTTGAAGCCGAGCTCGGCTATGTCGGCCAGGCTGCTAATCCAGAAGATTTTGTGGACAGAAACCACTATACCAGTCCGTCTCAAGCGGCCGAATTTGCTCAAAGGACAGGCGTGGACGCATTGGCTATAGCTATAGGAAATGCGCATGGAAACTACGTTTTAGAGCCGCACCTTGATATAGAGTTGCTAAAAGAGATAAATGCCGCTGCTGATGTGCCGTTAGTGCTTCACGGAGGATCAGGCATACCGTCTGATCAACTAAAAGAAGCCGTAAAATATGGTATAAACAAACTAAATATAGGCACAGAATTCGGGCATCTTTTTTACACAGAATCCCAAAAAGTGTTAGAATCAAATTCCACTGTTAGCAACATGATGGAATACATGCAAGAAATAAAACGGCCTGTTAAAGAATATGTGCGCAACAAAATAAGGCTTATAAAGCCCTAAAGGAGAACGGAAATGGGCTTTCTTATACACACTGACGGATTATGGAAGGTTGATTATGCATAACTCAAAAAGCCTGGTTAGCAAATTGCCATTTAACATATATTTGAGCGGAATATACAGCGTACCGCCTATGGTTCAAAGGAACATAGAGATATTGTTTGCCTTAAAGGGAAGCATATGCGTCACCGTCAACAATGTTGCGTATGAGTTAAAGCCTCACGATGTGATACTTATAAATAGTGGCGATGCATATCAAGTGAAAAGCAAAGAACAAAATCTGATGTTGGACCTCCATATTGAGTATGAATTTTTGGAAGAAGCCACTAGAAAAGAGCAGGTTTATATATGCAATTCATGCATTGATGGCAGAAGAAATTACAACCTTATAAAAAAATTGATGGCCGAAATAGCATATGAATATTTCAACAGCAAGCCTAATTATGAATTAAAGACCATGGCTTTGCTATATGACCTAATCTATGTATTGAACGAACAGTTTATAGCGGCTGAGTCAAAGGAAGAGGAATTGAACGACGCGGATGCTATATCCGATTCCCGAATACATCGTATTATATTGTATATAAGGCAGAATTATTATAGAAATATTTCGCTGACAGAAGTAGCCGATGCTCTCTACCTTACGCCTCAGTACCTTTCCAAATTTTTTAAAGCCAAAACAGGTGTGACCTTCATAAGATATTTGAATGAGTTTCGGCTTTCACAAGCGATCAAAAAAATTATCTATACAGATGAATCGATCACTAAAATTGCAATGGACGCTGGTTTTCCGAATTTACAATCTTTCAATAAGGCATTTAAAGAAGTTTATAACATAACTCCTGCGAAATACCGTGATGAGATGAAAAAGAAATTAGCAGGCAGTGGGGAAGAAGTACAGATAGCTTCTTATATAGCTAAAGAGGCTGATTATAAAGAGGCTGAGAAAGAGTTAGCGCTGTATATGGCAGATTACAAGACTGAGCTGGAGAATACGGATTATAAGTCTGTGGAAGTCGATGTCAATGCTCAAGCTATGAAGCCTGTAAAGCATACGTGGAAGAACCTAATAAACTTGGGCTATGCTTATGATGGCCTTCGCTCGGACGTGCAGCAGCATTTAACGGACATACAAAGCAGCATAGGCTTTAAATACGTGCGGTTTCAAGATATTTTCAGCAATGAGATGCTCTGCGATGAAGGGAACAATATTGATAAATGGCATTATAACTTTACAAAAATAGATAAATTATTGGATTTTTTGCTCGATATAGGCTGTAAACCCTTCATTGAGCTTGCAAGGAAGGATAAAGTTCTGAATCTTACGCCTACGGAAGTGTTATATTGGTCTTCGCATTCTAAAGGGCAAGCGACGATTGATGACTTTATCTCGCTTCTGAAAAGTTTTATTGTTCACTGTGTTAACAGGTATGGAATAAACGAAGTATCTAAATGGTATTTCGAAATTTGGAAAGGCGGGGATTTTAACAGGGTTTTTTGGAATGGAGATTTTGACAGCTATATAAACGTATTTAAAAGCTATTACAACACAATAAAACAACTCGTACCCGATGCTCATATCGGAGGGCCCGGCATGAATCCTGAGCTAAATTTGAAATGGTTTGGCAAGCTTTTGGACGAATGGCGCAAAAATGATGTGATGCCGGATTTTATTTCATTATCGATGTATTTTGGTGAGCTGCCAAAGGATTATGAAGAGTATATGGGAGATGAGTTCCCGCCCTTGTTTGTTTCGAAGGATAAAGAATATGTTAAATTGTACTTAACCAAGATAAAAAATATTCTTAAACAATCTGGTGTAAAAATACCGGATATATTTATTACAGAGTGGAATTCCACAATATCCCACCGCCAACTGACAAATGATACGACGTTTAAGAGCGCCTTTATAGCTAAAAATGTAGTCGATACCTTGGATGAAGTAAGCGGCTTAGGATACTGGTTTTGCTCGGATGTATCAGGAGAACTGAAAGATTCAAGCGCTCTTCTGTGCGGCGAGATGGGCCTAATAAATACAAACGGCATAAGAAAACCTGGATTTTATGCATATGAATTTTTGTCTAAGCTTGGCGATAAATTGGTAAAAAAGGGTGATGGCTATATAATAACTAGCTTTTCGCCTAACGATTATGAAATATTGGTTTATAATTATAAGCATTTTAACGAATTATATTGCTTAAACGAGCAGATTAAGCGCGATATGGATAAATATGATAATTATAGCGAAATATTTGAGGATTGGAAAGATTTGGAGCTGCGCATAAAGTTGAAAAATATTAAAAAGGGTAACTACCGCATAAAAAAGCACATATTAAATCGCCAATCGGGCAGTATTTTTGATGAATGGCTTAATATGGACATGATTTCTGAACTTGAGAAGTCTGAGATCAACTATCTAAAGCGGATTTGCATACCGAGGCTATCGATCAATTACATCACAGATGCCGATGAACTCGTTATAGAAAGCAAGCTGGAACCTCATGAAGTAAATCTTTATGAAGTAACATTTGTACTGTAGTACCTGTAAATCGAGTAGGAGGTAGGTGATTAGTTCACCTACCGACCTCTCCTACCACCGTACGTACCGTTCGGTATACGGCGGTTCCCTATTTTACGCCATAACAGTTTTGTAATAAGAACTGAAAAACTGAAAACCATCCTTCTCTAACCTTTGGTTCGATAGGGCGGTTTGTAGGGTCGGGCTGCTGGCTATCCGCCAGTAGCCTTTTCTTGAGTTCGCAAGGATACCTGCGTTGGAGTGGCTGATTCCCAGCTTCTCCAGATTCCGGTACCTCGTTCTTACTCTCTTCCAATGTTTCCAGAACACCATACGGATTCGCCTTCTCATCCATTCGTCAGTGCTCTTCAACAGACCCCCCATGTCCGCCAGTTTGTAGTAGTTTGTCCACCCTATTATGAACTGCTTCAGCTTCTTTTTCCATTCTTCATATCCTGGAACATATCTCCTGCTGGTAAGCTCCTTGATTTTAGCCTTCATTTTGTCTTTGGATTTCCTATGTACATGCATCCGAAATCCTTTCTGGCTTTTGTAGAATCCATATCCGAGAAATTTGATTTTCCCGGCATATGCAACTGTGGTCTTCTCCAGGTTCACTTTTAGGAACAGTTTCTTTTCGATGTACGGGATGATGTGTTCTAGTGTTTGCCTGGCACTTGCTTTGCTTTTGCAGAATATCACCATGTCATCTGCGTAGCGGACGAATAGGTGCCCTCTCTTTTGAAGCTCATGGTCAAGTTCGTTAAGCATGATGTTCGCACAAAGAGGGCTCAGTGGTCCTCCTTATGCAAAGAAAGTAATTATGCTAAGTAAACGGTGAAAATGCCTATGAACAGAGGATTTTCTTTTGATTTACTTTGCATAACGTACGATAATGATTACAGAGTCTATGCTCTTAAAATCATTGAAGGAGGTACTAACCATGCAGACAAAAATGTTACGAGAGCTTCTGCTGGATCTGGAAAAGGAACTTTACCGCCTCGGTTATAAAGAGGCGACCCTGAAATACTACCGGAACCGCTGGCAGAAACTGCTGCAGTTCGCTGACGAACGCAGCGAACAGTATTTTACCGAACAGCTTGGGATTGACTTCATTGAAAACCGTTTCCACATCATGGAGTATGATTTTTCAAACGTGTTGTCCCAGAAGGATACACAGGAACTGCGTGTCATCCGAATGATTGGGGATTTCCAACTCCATAACAGCATCTTACGCAGGTATTACAAGCATAAAGAAATCATTACTGACCCGTATTTCATGGACGTCAGCAGTAAATTCAAGGGTTACTGTTCCCGTAGGGATTATTCCAAAGTAACTGCAGGCCATTATGTCAAGCAGACAGAACATTTCATGGATTATCTCATCTCACAGAGGATATCAGACTGCCATGATATCAACATTAGTCTCGTTAACGGATATATCCGGACACTTGCTGGATACACCTACAAAACCGTGGAGCAGAACATCTGCTCCATACGCTCATTTCTGCGATACCTTTATGAGGAAGGCATCCTGTCAGATGACCTTGCATCGAAAACACCGATGGTTCAGGCGAGAAAGCAGGCCAGGATTCCGTCCGTATGGACAAAAGAAGAAATCCAGAAACTCATCGCTGCAATCGACCGTGGAAATCCAAAGGGAAAACGTGATTATGCAATCATCCTGCTTGCGTGCGTCCTCGGGCTCCGCGTCACCGACATAAAGAACCTGAAGTTTGATTCCTTCCACTGGGAAGAGAAGAAACTCATCTTCGTCCAGTCCAAAACCAGGGAAACGGTAATACTTCCTTTGCCCCCGGAAATCGGTTGGGCAGTGATAGATTACCTGAAATACGGTAGACCGAAGGTGGATTCAGATGTCGTGTTTGTAAGGCATCTGGCACCGTTCCTGCCTTTTTCGGAAGGTGACCATCTTTCACAGATAATCCGCGATTACATGCGGATTGCGCGTCTTCCTACACTGAAAAAGCATCGCGGAATGCATTCTCTCCGCCATACGGCAGCGTCCCGGATGCTTGAGTATGGGACACCGCTTGCCGTCATTTCGGATATCCTTGGTCATGCTGATACCGATTCAACCGCGACATATTTAAAGATTGACATCGACAGGTTGAGGGAATGTTGCATTCCTGCACCGGAGGAGGAGGACAATGATGAAAAGTGATTATCCATATGTCGGTCCTTTTTCGGAACACATCCGCAGCCATGTCCTGTTGAAACAGGCCGTCGGTTACAAGTATGAGGCCGAAGCCAGACATCTTTACAGGTTTTCCGTATTCACTGCCGAAAAATATCCTAACGCAGTTGAACTGACTAAGGAAATTATCCTTGACTGGTGTTCGAAAAAAGATTACGAATCGCAAGCGAACCAGTGCACACGGGCATCCATACTCCGCCAGTTTGCGTTATACATGGACAGCATGGGAATGAACTGTTACATCATCCCAAAGAATTATTATCCTACGGAGGAACAGTATGTCCCGCATATTTATACGGAAGAAGAATTAAGAGCATTTTTCCGTCAAACCGATAAGTGCCATTATGTCAGTGAATGCCCTTACCGCCATCTCATCATGCCGCTTCTTTACCGGATGATTTATTCGTGCGGACTGCGTTCATCGGAAGCCCGTCTTTTGAAAGCAGAAGACGTTGACCTTAGAAGCGGAATCCTTACCATACGGCATTCCAAAAATGATAACAGCCGACTTGTTCCCATGTCCGACGAACTTGCTGACAGATGCCGCAGGTATTATGAACAGGTAAATCCAAGGATTACCGGTAATGAATACTTCTTCCCGGGGCTTAATGGGAAATCGATGACGGTAACCAATGTATACCATAACTTCCGGCGTTTTTTATGGAAATCGGGAATATCCCACGGCGGTCGCGGTAAAGGTCCCAGGGTCCATGATTTTCGTCATGCTTATGCCTGCCACTGCCTGAAGAACTGGGTGATGGAAGGGAAAGACCTGAATGCATACCTTCCCATACTGAAGACATACATGGGTCATTTCACTTTTGATGAGACTGCCTATTATCTCAGGATGACTGCTGACATATATCCCGATATAACAATACGTCTGGAGAGCAAATATCTGGATATCATACCGGGACTGGAAGGTGATGCCGATGAAACCGACTGATTTCGCAGGATATCTCACTGAATTCCTGTCCGTGTATCTTCCATGCCAGAAAAATGCAAGCCGAAACACCATAGCATCCTACCGCGACACCTTCAAGCTTCTGCTGCGCTATTGTCAGGATTCTAGGGGAATCCCCGTTGAAAAACTGACCATGGACATGCTGTCCCATGGACTTGTGACCGATTTCCTTGAATGGCTAGAAAGCAACCGGAAATGCAGCATTTCAAGCAGGAACCAGAGGCTTGCGGCAATCCATTCATTTTTCAGATATGCACAGTATGAGGAGCCCGAAGGTCTTGCAAACTTCCAGAAAGTGATAGCAGTTCCGCAGAAGAAAGCGCCGAAACCGGCTGTACCACATCTTACACCGGAAATGATGCAGACACTTCTTGCACAGCCCGACCGCAATACAGTGAAAGGACGCAGGGATTTGACGCTTATGTGCACGCTGTATGATTCCGGCTGCAGAGTACAGGAACTGGCAGACCTGAAAGTCAGAGATGTGATAACCAGTTCCCCTGCGGTACTTGTCCTTACCGGAAAAGGCAGTAAAACGCGCCGTGTGCCGTTAATGAAAAACACGCTTTCCCTACTGCAACACTATATACAGGAGCAGTCCCTTGATAAACCATGGAAAAGCGACTATCCGCTTTTTGTCAACAAGCAGCATAACCGACTGACTAAAGAAGGTATATCTTTCATTATTTCTTGCTATATCGGTCTGGCAAGAGAGGTTTCACCTGCTGTTCCTGAAAAAGTGACACCCCACATGTTCCGCCACAGCAAAGCCATGCATCTTCTGCAGGCAGGAGTAAGTCTCATATATATCCGTGATTTTCTCGGTCATGAGGACATAAAAACAACAGAGATTTACGCCAAGTGCGATACTGAGCTGAAAAGGATAGCAATTGAGAACGCTTATCCTGATCTGATTGACAGCACGCTTCCTGATTGGAGCAGGGATGCCTCGCTTCTTGACTGGTTGTCCAGCTTGAGATAGTCCGGAGATTATGCAAAGTAACCCGGATGGAAGTACGGTATTTTCCCGGCTTTCTAAGGTTTACTTTGCATAATCATTTACTTTGCATAAGGGGGATTATGCAAAGCTTTGCATAATCCTCCTTGTGGCACGCCTATTTTTGTTTCTTCAAACTTTCTACACCATACTGCTCCTGCCCTGAGATATTTGTGAATGAGTGACAGCACTCTACCGTCTTTGATGTCCCTTGATAGGACTTCCATCAGTTTGCTCTGGTTTACGGTATCAAAGAACTTCTCCAAGTCCATATCCACCGTCCACACATAGCCTTCTTCTAGATATGCCTGGCACTTTCTGAGTGCATCATGGGCACTTTTCCCCGGCCTGAATCCATAGCTTGGTTCTGCAAATTTTGGTTCATATATGGGTGTTAGTACTTGTACTATTGCCTGCTGAATGACCCGGTCTACTGCTGTTGGTATTCCCAGTTTCCGTTTCTTCCCGTTGTCTTTGGGTATTTCTACCCTACGTACCGGGGCTGGCCGGTATTTTCCTGCCAGTATGGATTCCCGGATTTCCTCGCCATTGTCTTTGAGATATTGTAGAAGTTCGTCTACTCCCATCCCATCGATTCCGCCAGCTCCTTTGTTCCGCTTTACACGTTTGTATGCCCGGTTCAGGTTTTCTGGACTGACGATTTGCTCCAGTAATCCATCTATTTTTCTGTCGGCGTTGGCGATGTTGTTTTCAGTTATCCTCTTGCCGATAAGCGCTCCGCCTTCCTCTTCGTGTTCCGCACTATCCCTCCGGCGGAAGCCACTGCCACAGCAATGTTTTGTGCTTTCTTTTGTCTCGGCTTTGGTAACATTCATTGACTTTCACCTCCTAAGGTTCAGCCCTTCCCATGCCCGCTTAGCTGACATGGTACTATGGCATCTGCTGACTTCTCACGATAAATCTTGTTTCAACCGTGGTTCATAGTAATATTCCCCACGTCCGTGAGACCTCCCCGGGTACTCGCACGTTCTTTCTCTCCATCTATCTGCCTTATTTACTGTATATGATTCCGTGTAGTTATTGGGCTTTGACTTGTTTGGCAGCCTTACCCTCATTTACAGCCTGATAAGATTCCTGTTCGTCAGACCGGAGATTTGCCTCCACCTTCCTTCAGATTCGCAGTCGCCCACGACACCCTTGGTTTTGGCTATATCCTTCCCACTACCGGGCGGATTCGAGACTTGCACTCGTTGGAACGTGCGCCCGCCGGGCGCACCAAAAAAGCAGCTATGTCTTATAAATATTGACATAGCTGCTTTTTTTGCATAATATTAAATTTCACATTCGATTTTTTAATCTAAAACGCCTTTCTATTTAGTCTAATCTTTATGAACCGGTTAATATCTTTAACTAATCAGCATAATAAAACGGAGTTTTTTAAATGTTGTCGCATTTATAATTAACTTATCTTTACAAAAGGAGGAATAAAAATGCCAACTCGATTTATGAAACTCGGATTTGACGATAGGGTAATCCGTGAAGACGGTTTTTACAACATGACGTTGAACGGTAAAACCGTGGGTTTTAATCTGGATTTAAGGATTAATTATTATCGCGGTTTGCCGCTATCTAGCGTGCATCAGATAAAGCTAACCGTCGACGGGGAAGAGATACCTCAGGACCTTATGCTATTTGAACTGAATGGTAAATTTTTTACTGTGGATCAATTACCTGAACTATACGCAGAATATTGGGGTATAAAGAAAGCGGCCCACTTAAGGGTATATAATGGCGGGCTTGAAGATGGCATACATGATGTCGACGTCCATATAGAATACAAAAGCCCTTACATGAGCTTTGGACCAGGGATATACGGGATGATCGATGGATCAGGGAAGAAAAAAATGGCAATAGGGAAAGCGAGGGAGATAGATGAAACAAAATATTGATTTGGGCGTTTCGCTGTATGGTTTTACCGAACGTTTCATAAAAGAAGACGATTATAGCTTTGAACAGATGTTCCAGGATTTAAACAAGTTGGGAATAAAGAAATTTGAACTGGTAGGAGCGCAGATGTTTCAAAACTATCCTACTCCGGCCGAAAGCGAGATAGACGAGGTTGCAGCTTTAGCTAAGAAATATGATGTACAGCCCTTTAGCTACGGAGGGTATGTGGATTTTGCAAAACATCATGACCACGATATGAACGAGCGTGAGATATTGAACGAGGTCATATTCGACCTTATGACAGCTAAAAAGTTGGGCTGCAAATATCTTAGAACCAGTATTCTGCCCAAAAGTATATATCCTGAACTTGCAAAATTAGCCCAATATTACGGGATAATTGTGGGTTGCGAAGTTCATGCGCCTGAGCGCCCGAGCGATCCTGAAATTCAGGAGCTATTGGAAGTCTTTAAAGAACTCAATTCGCCATGGCTTGGGTTTGTGCCGGATTTTGGCTGTTTTATAGAAAGGCCGAACCGCATTCATATAGAGCGCTTTGAAAAATTAGGAGCAAAACCAGAAATCTTGCAGTTTATCATCGACAATCGCTGGAATGGCTACACAGAAGAACAAATGGCCGAGAAAGTGGAAGAAATGGGCGGCGGTTTAGCCGAAAAGATGGCCGTAAGTGAGTGGTTCGGTTACATGTCGTTTGCTCCTGCAGATTTGGAAGGCTTTAAAACTATTTTGCCTTATTCCCGCTATTTCCACGCAAAATTCTATCATATAGAAGAAGACTGCATAGAAACCACTATTCCGTACGATAAATTACTGCGCATGATCGTGGATTCAGGCTTTGAGGGCACGCTTATGATTGAGTACGAAGGCCATACTTTTTATTTAAACGATGCCCTTGAGCAAATCGAGCGCCACATACGAATGGAAAAAAACATTTTAGAGCAATTATAAACAAGCAGGAGGATGACATGAAAAAATTAAGAGTAGGCATCATAGGATGCGGAGGCATAGCAAATCAAAAGCATTTTCCAGCATTAAAGGCCAACAGCGACTTAAATGAAATAGTAGCCTTTTGCGATATCATCGAAGAGAGAGCAATCAAAGGGGCTAAAGAATTCGGCACGCCAGATGCAAAGGTTTATACAGATTACAAAGAACTGCTCAAGGACCCGTCAATAGACGTAGTGCACGTATGCACGCCTAACGTATCGCACAGTGAAATAACCGTGGCTGCTTTTGAAGCGGGCAAAAACGTATACTGCGAGAAGCCCATGTCTCACAATACCGAAGAAGCTGCTAAGATGGTGGAAGCATGGAAGAAGTCGGGCAAGAAATTTACCATAGGTTATCAGAACCGTTTCCGCCCCGAGGTGCAAAACCTTTATAAAGCATGCCGCAAAGGCGAATTAGGCGAGATATATTATGCGCGTGCACATGCGGTACGCAGAAGGGCAGTGCCGACGTGGGGGGTATTTCCGGACAAATCAAAACAAGGCGGCGGCCCGCTCATAGATATAGGCACGCATGCGTTGGATTTAACGCTCTGGTGTATGGACAACTATGATGTCGACAGCGTTACAGGCTCGGTTTTCTACAAGCTGGGGCATATGAAAGAGGCAGTGGAAGGCAACCTGTTTGGCCCGTGGGATCCGGAAACTTTTGAAGTAGAGGATTCGGCGATGGGCTTCATAAAGATGAAGAATGGTGCAAGCATAACATTGGAAGCCAGTTGGGCACTCAATATCGTAGATGCTCGCGAGGTTTCCACGACACTATGCGGAACGCTTGCCGGTGCGGAAATACGCTCGGGTATGAGCTATGCCAAAGACGAGCTCATATACAACCGCGGCCATAATGGTCAGTTAATGGAAGAGAGGCTCTCGTCCGTGGGGGGTGTGGCATATTTTAGCGGTGAAGATATGAGCGGCTTCGGGGATTGGCTCGGCGAAGAGGGTTTTATCGATTGCAGGCAATGGCTTAAGGCCGTCATAAATGATACAGAGCCGCTTGTTAAACCTGAGCAGGCTTTTGTTGTGACGAAGGTTTTAGATGGCATATATAAAGCGGCCGCAGCTAATAAAGAGATAAAGCTTCTATAATTAGTGTTGAGGGGGGTAAGAAATATAAATGAATAATAGCGAAAGACTTCCAAGAAAAACTTTGTTTGCATATGGCTGTGGAGACTTTGCCAGCAATTTATGCTGGACCTTCATTGGAAGCTATTTGACCATTTTCTATACCGATGTGGTTGGTATTGCGCCGGCAGCCGTATCAGCTATTATGCTGGTTGCAAGAGCTTTAGATGCTGTGGATGATCCTTTACAAGGCGCGATTATAGAGAGGACTAGATCGAACAAAGGACGTTTCCGCCCTTACATTTTATATGGGGCGCCAATATTGACCTTGTTTTTAATATTGACATTTACTATAGTCGGTAAGGGAACTACAGCTGTTGCTTGGGCAGCCTTTACTTATATCGTCTGTGGGATAATTTATTCGATAGTGAATCTTTCGTATGGTGCTTTGTCTACGGTGATGACGACCAATCAAGACGATATAGCACAACTGAACAGCTGGCGGATGATGGGCACTAATGTAAGCGCGGTATTGCTTAGCGCTATAACACCTGTATTGCTTAGTAAATTTTCCGGAGGCGCACAGACTTATGCAGGAGCTGCTTATACCAAAGTGGCTATTTTCTATGGTCTTTGTGCCTTGCCTATATTCTATTTTGTTTATGTAAATTGTAAAGAAAAAATTACGCCTCCTGTGAGCGCTACAAGAGTGCCGCTTTCTCAAACTATAAAGTCTGTCATTACCAATAAACCGTTAATAATAATTTTTTGCATGCAATTAATTGCGTTAACTGCGACTTTTGGGCGTCTAGGGGTTGTAATCTATTATCTCATGTATAATGTGAAAAGAATGGATTTGATACCTGTATTTATGTCGCTGCCTTCCATTATGACAGTGCTGGGTATATTAATTACTAAAAATTACACTGCTAAAATTGGAAAGAAAAAAATGGCGGCTATAGGTTATATCGGTGCTGGCCTATCTTTGATTGCCATTTACTTTGTAGGACAAATGGGTGGTTATAATAATATTCCGCTATTGATTGCTCTTCATGCTATTTTCGGCTTCTTCTGCTTTTCTGCTCCAATTCCTATGGCAATGGTGGCAGATGCTATAAATTATCAAGAGGATCGCATGGGGGTAAGAGCTGACGGAACATCTTATGCTACTGTCTCATTATCCACAAAATTAGGAGGTGCCATAGGAGTTTCTTTGGCTTTAATGATTATGAGCGCGACAGGTTATATACCGAACGCACAACAAACTGCGACAGCATTAAACGGAATTAATGTAGCTACTAATTTAGTATTTGGCATATTTTACCTATGCTGTTTAATCCCGTTGGCACTGTATCCTTTAAACGAAGATATAAATGCAAAAATACGGACGCGCTTGGATGAGAAAGAGGCTGCTGCTCGAGCCCTTGAGAATGGGAATTAATAATGCGGATCATAAAAGGATTAAATTAATGAGGTGATAAAATGGGCTTTGCAATGAGAATGAATTTTGTGGATGTAGTGGTAAGCGACAGCCTCAAACATTATTATGTAGACGGCAAAAAAATGGGCTATCAGTTTGATATAAGGCTGAGCTACTACAGAGGCCAATTTCTTTCTGCTATCGATCAATTTGGCGTCAAAGTTGATGGTTTCGATGTACCGGCAGAACGGATCAGATTTTGTATCAACGGCAAAGAGTTTGGCGCGGCGGAATTGGATAAATGCTATTCAGAATTCTGGCAGGCCATTGAGCCAGCCACTATAAAGGTCATTTATCCTGGCAGCTTGCCATCAGGCGAACATAGAATTGATGTAACATTGTTCTTGCGGGCACCATATATGCCTATAGGGCCAGATCATCAATATATGCCCATAGATAGCTGCGGAAGCAAAATGATGAATATTATAGATTAGGAGAATAGAAATGGCTAATGTTAAAGTTGGCATATCGCTTTTTTCGTTAGGCACACCCTATCTAAAAGGCCAATTAGACTTGGAAGGTGTTATAAAAACTGCTGCCGAGATAGGCGCCGAAGGATATGAAATCGTTGCTACACAAATGATACCTTCGTACCCATTTGTATCGGATGAGTTCGTCAGCTTTGTAAACGAATGCAAAAAGAAATACGGGATAGGACCTATATGTTATTCAGCGAACATGGACCGGGGGTTGCTCAAAGATAGGGACCTCACGATGGATGAAATGCTGGCGCGGGCTATAACCGATGTTGTATCAGCTAATAAGCTGGGTTGTACGGTCATGAGAGAACAGTATCTGCTCTCACCTGCCGGCCTTGAGAGATTGGTTCCTTATGCCGAGGCCTATAACGTCCGCGTTGGCATAGAAATCCATAATCCAGAAACGCCTATAACACCAGCTATTTTGGATTATGTAGACGTTATAGAAAAAACAGGCAGCAAATATATTGGGTTTGTTCCAGATTTTGGATGTTTTGCGACAAAACCTAATAAACCTTATTGGGACCGCGCTTTAGCGGGCGGTGCGACAGTTGAGCAACTAGAGAGATGTGCTCAGTTAAGATATGACGATGTTCCCATGGAAGAAGCCATGAAGATTATGGAGGCGGAAATAGAAAAATGCCCTGCGTTGATAGCAGCTTTAAACAGCATGTATGGGTTTGTCCAATTCAGGAAGAATTGCAAAAAAGAGCTGGAAGGATTGAAGAGAATAATGCCCTATTGCTTCGAAATGCACGGCAAATGCCATTATGTGGATGAAAATCTTCATGAAGCCTCTATTCCATATGAAGAGATAATACCTGTTATTGCGCAATCCGGTTATGACGGCTTTATAGTAACCGAATACGAGGATGAGGGCGGTTATGATGCCATAGAACAGACCAGACGCCATGTGGCGATGGTTAAAAAATTATTAAATCAAAGCATATAAAAGAAAGGAAAAAATCATGAATAATTCGATTGGTGCTAAACGAGGGGTTTCGATTTACAGCTATTCAGGGCTGTTTGGTGTGACAATGCAATTGGAGGATTGCTTTAAGGATATATATGATATGGGAGCAACAGGAGTTGAAATTTTAGCAAATTCTCATATTGACAGTTATCCCGAGCTAAGCGATGAATTTTTAGAAAAATGGCATTACCTTTGCGATAAATACAAGGTGGAGCCTGCAGAATACGGTCATTGGTTGGATACACGGCTTTATAAAGACAGGGGCCTTACGCTGGATGAGAGCTTAGAGATGCTTGAGCGCGATTTTAGAATCGCAAACAAGCTCGGCTTCCATGTACTGCGCACAAAGCTCGGTGTCATAGACGATTATCTTAATCCGGTGGAAAATTGGCGTGAGATAATTGAGGCAGCATTGCCGCTCGCTGAAAAATACGACGTCATTATGTGCCCGGAGATTCACTTGCCTACCATTTTATCGGATAAGATGGTAAGCGATTATGTGGAGTTTATCATAAAGCATAATACGCGAAATTTTGGCTTAAATATCGATATGAGCGTATTCCAGAATCGGTTTGACTTACAGACAGAAGTTCCTTATCCAAACCAAAGACATTCAAATCCAGATGAACTGATACCGCTGCTTCCATATGTGAAATGCATTCATGCTAAGTTCAACGCAATGGACGATGACTTTAACGAAATGACTATTCCATACCCGCCCGTACTTGAAATCTTAAAGCAAAATCATTGGAATGGTTATCTGATAAGCGAATATGAAGGGGCGAACAAGGACGTGCCAGGTTATGTTTCACATGAACTTAGGAAACATCACGTTATGATGAAACGGATATTAGGTTATTGAAGGAGGAACAAAAAATGTTAGAAAAAGAAGTTATCCAGTACAGAGGCTTTCACAACATATATGAAGATGGGGAATGTATAGGTTTCCAGGTCTGCATACGGTCGACCTATTACAGAGGCGTGTGGCTTTCGCAGATCCGTCCCGGCCGCGTTGTGGTAGACGGCGAAATCTTTCCTTGGAACACCATTATATGGGTTATTAATGGCAAGGAATATACGACGGATGAACTGGCGGTAAGCGGCAAAGACTTCTGGCGGGTTACAGAGCCGGCTACATTGAAGGTTAAAAAACCCGGAGGACTGGCACAAGGCTACCATGACGTTAGCGTACGCTTTGGCCTTAGCGCTTCTTATATGCCTCCGTCAATAGATCAGTTTAACGATGAAATGGAGCAAGCGGTATTTAACGGCGGCACATATACCAGAGAAAAAATGATTATCGTTTGATGAATTAATTTTTATATATGATTTTTTAATCAATAGTATATTTGTTAAGTTTTTATTATACTGATTGGTTAATTTTATTAATCAATCAGTATAATAAATTGAAGTTTTTTAAACATACTTGCATATATAATTGTCATATATTCACTCATCATATTTAATAAGGTATGGCTTTGACAAAAAAACAAAGGATTTGGAGGATGACATGAAAAAATTAAGAGTAGGCATCATAGGATGCGGAGGCATAGCAAATCAAAAGCATTTTCCAGCATTAAAGGCCAACAGCGACTTAAATGAAATAGTAGCCTTTTGCGATATCATCGAAGAGAGAGCAATCAAAGGGGCTAAAGAATTCGGCACGCCAGATGCAAAGGTTTATACAGATTACAAAGAACTGCTCAAGGACCCGTCAATAGACGTAGTGCACGTATGCACGCCTAACGTATCGCACAGTGAAATAACCGTGGCTGCTTTTGAAGCGGGCAAAAACGTATACTGCGAGAAGCCCATGTCTCACAATACCGAAGAAGCTGCTAAGATGGTGGAAGCATGGAAGAAGTCGGGCAAGAAATTTACCATAGGTTATCAGAACCGTTTCCGCCCCGAGGTGCAAAACCTTTATAAAGCATGCCGCAAAGGCGAATTAGGCGAGATATATTATGCGCGTGCACATGCGGTACGCAGAAGGGCAGTGCCGACGTGGGGGGTATTTCCGGACAAATCAAAACAAGGCGGCGGCCCGCTCATAGATATAGGCACGCATGCGTTGGATTTAACGCTCTGGTGTATGGACAACTATGATGTCGACAGCGTTACAGGCTCGGTTTTCTACAAGCTGGGGCATATGAAAGAGGCAGTGGAAGGCAACCTGTTTGGCCCGTGGGATCCGGATGCTTTTGAAGTAGAGGATTCGGCGATGGGCTTCATAAAGATGAAAAACGGCGCAAGCATAATACTGGAAGCCAGCTGGGCGCTTAACGTGCTGGAGTCTAGAGAAGCATCAACGACGCTATGCGGAACGCTTGCCGGGGCAGAAATACATTCAGGGATGAGCTATGATGTAAATGAGCTCATATACAACCGCGGCCATAATGGTCAGTTAATGGAGGAGAGGCTCTCGTCCGTGGGAGGCGTGGCATATTTTGGCGGCGGAGGCAGTGAAGAAGGGGTTATCGACTGCAGGCAATGGCTGGAAGCAGTTATGAACGATACAGAGCCGCTTGTTAAACCCGAGCAAGCCTTTGTTGTAACGAAGGTTTTGGATGGCATCTATAAAGCCGCTGCAGCTAACAGCGAATTAAAACTATAAAGTCGGGACAAAACAAATACTTAAGGAGAAGAGTTTATATGGATATTCAGCTAGGCATTATCGGATATGGTGGAATGGGCAAATGGCATGCAAAAAACGCGCCGAGAGCCGGCGTGAAAATAGCTGCCGTTTGTGACATCGATGAACAAAAGATTGAGGAAGGCATCAAAGACGGATTTGTTACCTATTCCTCCGCCGAAGAGCTTTTAGCAGATTTGAATGTAAATACTGTTATTTTGACCGTGCCAAATCATCTGCATAAAGAGATGTGCTTAAAAGCTGCTGCTGCGGGCAAAAACGTTATAACTGAAAAGCCCGCGGCGCTGAGCGTGGCAGAATTGGATGAGATGGAGGCTGCGTGCAAAAAAGCCGGCGTATTCTTCACGGCCCATCAAAACAGGAGATGGGATAAGGATATGCTCATAATAAAAAAGATTTATGATGAAGGCATGGTTGGCAAGATATTTACCATTGAGTCCAAACTGCATTCGGCGAACGGCTATATGCACGAATGGCATTTGTATAAAAAGTATGGCGGGGGCATGCTCTATGATTGGGGCCCGCATCTAATCGATCAGCTACTTTTTATGATGCCCGGTACCAAAATAAAAAGCCTGTATGCCGATATAAAAAATGTGCTTCATGAAGAAGTTGACGATTACTTCAAAATTCTCATGAAAATGGATAATGGCATAACGGCCCATATAGAGCTTTCGACATATATGCTTAAATATGCGCCGCGCTGGATTGCCGGCGGCGACAAAGGCACGGCTGTGGTAAACAGCTTTGCCTGTGACGGTGCGATTTATCGCACAGGAAAGCTATTGGAAAAATTGCCGCCGCAGATTACCGAAACCATAGCGGGTCCGACCAGGCAATTTGCGCCTGTTCCGCCAGGCGGCATCATAGAAGAGGCGTTGCCGCAGGTAGAAGCGGATTGGGTTGATTTCTATAAAAATGTCAGGGATGTGCTCAATGGCAAGGCAGAGTCGCTGATAAAGATTTCTGAAGTGCGCAGAGTGCTTGCGGTTATGGAAGCAGTGAAGGAATCTGCCGAGAGCGGCAAGGCTATCGAGTTCGAGTGAAAGGGGAATAGATATGTTCGATCAATATTTGATATGCGATGATGGTTTTTGCAATGTTATTTCTGAAACGGGTCATATAGAGGGCTTTGAATTAAAGATACGAATTCCTTATTATAGGGGAGTGGCCCTTTCGCTTGTTGATAATATAGTGATTAAGGTAAATGGTGAAACTTTTACAAATGATGTTATTCGGTTCACTGTGAAAAGCGGCAGTTATATGATGTCAGAGATGTCAACGGTTGGCGACAGGAGATGGGATTTCGATGAGAGCGCAACATTAAAGGTTTATAAGCCGGGAGGCCTCCTTTATATAGATGCTCTTATTGATCTTACAATTTCTATTCGTGCGCCTTACGGGATGTTTCAAGGCCATTGTGAGAAAGTTCTTACCTTAGATAAAGATAAAATACTTGCGGTTAAAGAATAAATTTAATGGGAGGGACATGGTTATGGGTATAAAACGCGGTGTGTCACTTTATAGCTATCAGAATGAATACTTTTTGCATCTAATGAACTTGGAAGATTGCATTAAAGCCGTTTCCGATTTGGGAGCGACTGGAGTGGAAATATTGCCAGAACAGATGATAAATGAATTTCCACGTTTATCTAATTCGTTCTTGGATAAATGGTTTGGGTGGATGGAAAAGTATAATACCACTCCGACTTGTATGGACGGATTTTTAGACACACTTCTATATAAGAACAGGATATTAGCCGATGATGAGTTGGTCGATTTGATGGAGAGAGATTTGCGTGTAGCCAGTGAACTAGGTTGTTTTGTGTTGCGCACACTTTGTACGACGCCTGTCAGGATCATAGAGAGAAGCCTTCCTATTGCGGCCAAGTATGGCGTTAAAATAGGTTTGGAAATTCATCCTCCGCTTGATATAGAATCAAGCTGGTTTGATCCATATCAAGATTTGATAGATCGTCAGGGCCATGAATGGTTTGGCATAATACCTGATATGGGCATATTTGAGAAGGTTCCAAGCAGGGTCCATCAAGAGAGAGCTATTAGGGATGGTGCTAACCGTAAAATAGTAGAATATATAACAGAGTCGTATCTAAATAAGATTCCTAAAGAAAAAGTCCGTTCTGAAATAGAAAAAATGGGGGCGAATTCTTTTGATTATGGATGGCTTGAAAGGGCATATAGAACTTTATACACTGATCCTCAGGCATTGAAAAAACATAAAGACTATATTTTCCATATACATGGTAAATTTTATGATATGCTACCTGACTATACTGATGACTGCATAGATTATGAAGGCGTAATTGCTGTATTAAAGGAGATCGGTTATGATGGCTATTTATCCAGCGAATATGAAGGAAATCGCGTTATTGAGGATGCCTATCCGGTAGATAGTGTTGAACAAGTTCGCAGACAGCATGAAATGTTTAAAAGGTTATTGGCTTAGGAGCCAAAATACTATTATACAAAAGTTGGTGGTGCTATGATTGTGCAGTGAATGCATCCATGCCTAAAATCTGAGATTTCTGCGGTAGGCCATATCATAACTGTGATTCCGGTATATCGCAGGACTTAAACGGCCAATTTTATAAATTTTCAATTAAAGAGGAGGAAAACCTAATGAAAAAGCTTATTTCTTTAATGCTTGTGGTTTTGATGGTAATGACTTTAGCGCTTGGCTGTGCTAAGACGACTAATACTGATGGAAATTCTACACAATCTAATGCCGGAGAGGGAACAGAAAATACAAGCGAAACCCTCAAACATGCAGACCTAAATATAAATTTTTTAACATTTGTACCTGAACCCGCAGATTTAAAATTGGTAGAAGATGAAATAAACAAGATTACAGAGGCTAAAATAAATGTTACGGTGCATTTAAAACCATATTCTGTAGCTACTTATAGGGACCAGATGAAACTGCAGTTAGTTTCTAATGAAAAAGTTGATTTGTTATTAACGGGTAATCTTGGGATTTTTGATTTATATATAAATCAAGTCGCGAATGGTTTGCTTTATCCAATGAACGATCTATTGAGTAAATACGGGCAGGGTATCGTTCAAGCTCTAGGAGACACATATGCCTATGCGGGCTCAATGGAAGGCAAAACCTATGGGGTTCCTCAGAATCGCGATCTTGCTCAAGGATGGTGCTTCTTGGCAGATAAAGGGATGGCGGATAAATACGGTATTAAAGCGACCGAATTGAAAACCTTTGATAAAGATTTCTTCGACAATATGTTCAAGACGATTAAAGAAAACGAATCTAAAGTATACCCCTTTTTCCCCGGAGAAACTCCTGCTACTTTAGTAGATAATTTGAACAGAGTTGATCCATTGGACAATTATTTTGGCGTATTAGAGAATCTGGGGATGGGAGACACTAAAGTTGTTGATTTTTATGAGACCCAAGAATATAGAGATCTTGTTACCTTAGCGAAGGAGTGGGCCGATAAAGGATATATATATTCTGAGGCTGCTACTACTGAACAAACACCGTATGAATTATTGAGCGCTGGTCGTATATTTGGATTCTTTAGTACCTGGAAGCCGGGAATAGAGGGACAATCATCTAGACGTGCTGGCAAAGATTTGATAGCTATAACTTTTGATGAGCCGTGGTCATTTAGCGGCAAGGTTACTAATTTTATGTGGTCAATTGCGCATAATTGTGAAGCTCCTGAGCAGGCCATGCGCATGCTTAATCTTATGTATACCGATAAAGATATAATGAATCTTCTAGCATGGGGTATAGAGGATAAACATTACGTCAAGGTAGCTGGTAAAGATAATGTGATCACTTATCCTGAAGGCGTAAATTCACAAAACAGTGGCTATAATTTGCAAACATCATGGATGTTCGGTAATGAAATGCTATGTTATGTGTGGGAAGGCGATCCAGATAATTTGCGCAGCGCTATGGATGAATTTAATAAAAATGCAAGGAAATCAAAGGCTTTAGGCTTTACTTTTGATACTACTAATGTTTCTACTGAGATAGCTTCTCTTACGAATGTCCAAAGTCAGTATAAGAGAATGTTAGAAAATGGCTTTGTCGATAATGTAGATAAGACGCTTAATGAATTTATATCGAAATTGAAACAAGCAGGAATAGATAAAGTAGTTACTGAAAAACAAAAGCAACTTGATGCATGGCTGTCTTCAAAATAAAGGGATAAAACTTCAGGTGGTCAGATTCTTAACTATACTATCTGACCACCTGAAAAACTCTTAGTGCCTTATTTAATTCGTGGAGGGAAGAAAGTTGGGGAATAATATGGAAAGGAATAATATTGCTTTGCCTAAAAAGAAGAATAGCATGGCACGCTATATGCCGTTTTTCTTTATGGCATTGCCTGGGCTTATTTATCTTATAATTAATAATTATCTTCCTATGTTTGGCCTTATAATGGCTTTTAAAAAAGTTAACTTTTCCTTGGGTATTTTGGCAAGTCCTTGGTGTGGTTTATCGAATTTTAAGTTTCTATTTGCTACAAGCGATGCTTGGATAGCTACTCGAAATTCAATATTGTATAATTTGTTTTTTATAATTGCTAATAATTTTTGCGGTATTTTTGTAGCAATTCTCCTCAATGAAATAAAAAGCAAATTCTTTACGAAGGTATATCAAAATGTATTTTTGCTTCCATACCTTATATCTACAGTCATAATAAGTTACATTGTTTATGCTTTTCTAAGCGGCGATACGGGATATATAAATAACACTCTATTAAAAGGAGAGGGCGTTTCTTGGTATACAGAGCCTAAATATTGGCCTATCATTATTTCATTGGTAAACATATGGAGACAAACTGGTTATCATTCAATTATATACTTTTCTTCAATTATAGGCATAGACAGCAGCTTGTTCGAAGCTGCTACTTTAGATGGTGCGAGTAAATGGCAACAGATCAAAAACATTACTTTGCCATCTTTAAAACCCACTATAATAACTTTGGTCTTATTAGCGCTTGGACGTATATTTTATTCGGATTTTGGACTCTTCTATCAGGTACCGATGGATTCGGGAGCTCTTTATCCTACTACTAATGTGCTAGATACATTTGTATACCGCAGTTTGATGAAACTTGGCAATGTTGGTATGGCGTCCGCTGCAGGCTTTTATCAAGCAGTGGTTGGCTTCTGCTTGGTTTTACTGTCTAATGCTTTAATTCGCAAGATAGATAAAGAAAATGCTTTGTTTTAAGGAGAATATAATATGGTTAATAAAAAACTAGATGGCTTCCAAATATTTTCTTATATTTTCCTAGGGGTTGCCTCGATAATGATAGTACTGCCATTTATTATATTAATAGCTTCTTCATTTAGTGACGAAGTGGCATTGATTAAATATGGTTATAAATTTTGGCCAACTCATTTCAGCACCGTGGCTTATCAATATCTTTGGCAAAAAAAGGAATTGATATTTCGAGCTTATTTTATGACTATACTTACGACGGTTATAGGAACCGGCATAGGGCTGACTATAACCACTATGTATGCATATGTGATTTCGCGCCGCGATTTTCCATTGCGAAATTTATTTTCTTTTCTAGTATTTTTTACAATGCTTTTTAATGGTGGTTTAGTGCCGACATATATGATTTATACTAATGTTTTTGATGTAAAAAATACTATATGGGGTCAAATAATACCAAGTTTATTGATGAACGGATTTTTTGTTTTAATTATGAGATCATATTTTGAAAATAATATTCCTAATGAAATTTTAGAATCGGCCCGAGTAGATGGTGCCAATGAGTTTTATACGTTTATAAATATAGTAATACCTTTATCATTGCCGATTTTAGCAACAATGGGGCTTTTTATAGGCTTAAATTATTGGAACGATTGGTTCAATGGTTTTATTTATATAACTGAGCCGAAGTTATTTACAATACAAAACTTTCTTAACCGCTTGATTCAGGATATTAAAATGCTTGCTACCATGGGCACTAATATTGGAGGTGCGGGACAGGGTATGCCTACCGCATCGGTTCGCATGGCCATAGCTGTTATTGCAGTTATACCAATTTTGGTAATCTATCCGTTCTTCCAAAAATATTTTGTAAAAGGTATCACTATAGGTGCTGTTAAAGGATGATAAAACATAAACGACAATTATGACTTCACAATATAATGGAATGGTTTGTTTAAATTAAATAGGATGGTTAAGACAAATGCGACAGAATAAGGTTAGTGCATATGGCATAGTTTTATTGTATGCTTGTGTATACATGGCGGATGCTGTGTATTCTACGTTTATACCAGTTTATTTGGACAACGTTGGATTTGATGAAGCTATGATAGGCATACTGCTTTCAATAGGCCCATTAATAGCAATAATGTTTCAACCTTTATGGGGCATTGCCAGCGACAGAGCGAAAGCTAAAAACTATATTATACAGATATTGTTAATAATAAGTGCTTTTATAATTTTAGCGTATCGCATATCATCGAATTTTTGGTATATGTTATTTGTAATTACTGCGTTCTCGGTTTTTTATATACCTATAAAATCATTGACCGATGCTATAGCAATTGAACTGTCAGAAAGCACACAAACACAATTTGGGAGAATACGCTTAGGAGGCTCTCTAGGATATGCTGTAATGTCAGTGATTGGAGGAATTTTAGCTGAAAAGTATTTGAACAGTATTTTTTTATTGTATTTCGGTATTTCAATGGGAGCTTTAATAATATTAAGAAAATTACCAGAAGTAAAAGGCTACCAACACGACGGCTCCAAAGCATCGCCGCTAGAGATTATCCAAGGCAATAAACTTGCTTTGTTTATAATTTTCAATTTTATTTTATCCATGACTTTTGGATTTAATGCGACGTTTTTTCCGATATATTTTCAGAGGATGGGAGCGTCTAGGGCATTGCTTGGTTGGGCGATGTTTATTGCCACATTGGGCGAAATACCATTTTTGCTATTTGCTGATAAGATTGCTGAAAAATTTGGTATATATACGATATTCATGCTTTCGGGGATTGCTTTTAGCATAAGGTGGTTACTTATGGGTTTGGCAACTGATATTTATATGATACTGCTTGTACAACTTTTGAGTGGACTTAATTTGATAGTGCTGTCTTTTTCTACTATTACCTATATTAATAGCAATGTAAAGAAAGAATTGAAAGCTACAGCTCAAGTTATTGCAGTGACTTTCGGTATATCCATTCCTATAATGCTCGGAAGCGTTGCCGGCGGATTTTTGATTGAGCTAATCGGCATGAAACAGGTTTACATCTGCAATGCGCTGCTGGCATTTATAGCAGTAGTGGTATTTGCGCCGATATTCATGCGCTCTCACAAGTTGGAAAATACGGGCGGTGCTGACGCATAAAAAACAGATAAAAGGACTCGGCAAAGGAAAATAATCCTAACTCACCCAACGCATTATCTGGTATAATGTATTGGGTGATATTTTTATGGCTTATACAGCGATATACAGAAAATGGAGGCCCCAAACTTTTGACGATGTGTATGGCCAGCCGGCCATCGTAAAGACGCTCAAACATCAGATAATGAACAACCGCATAGCTCATGCATACCTTTTTTGCGGCTCAAGGGGAACGGGTAAAACCAGCACGGCCAAGATAATGGCGCGGGCTGTCAATTGCCTATCGCCGGTCGACGGCAACCCTTGCGGCCACTGCGATGTGTGCGTTAAGCTCGCTGATGAGAGCAACATGGACATCGCCGAGATAGATGCCGCCTCCAACAACGGCGTAGACGAGATACGCGACCTGCGCGAGAAGGTCAAATACCCTCCTACCGTGGGCCGCTATAAGATATATATAATAGATGAGGTGCATATGCTCTCGACGGGGGCCTTCAATGCGTTGCTCAAGACGCTAGAAGAGCCACCTGAGCATGTTATTTTCATATTGGCGACAACAGAGCCCCACCGCTTGCCGGCCACTATATTGTCGCGCTGTCAGCGCTTCGATTTCAGGCGCATAGGCGAGCAGGACATAGTTGCGCGCATGCGCTTTATATTAGATGCCATGGGTGCCGATGCCGAGGAGGAGGCGTTGCGCTTAATCGCGCGCTCGGCTCAGGGCGCCATGAGAGACGCGCTGAGCATGTTGGATCAGGCGCTATCGTTTTGCGGCACACGCATAACCTATGCCGATACATTGGATATGCTTGGCGCTAGCGGCTCCGGTTTCATAGGGAAGTTAATCGATGCTGCGGCAAAAGGCGATGATGACGCCGCACTGGCCATGGTGGCGCAGGCTGTGGACGGAGGCAAGGACCTGGGCGCTATGGTGCGCGAGCTGGCAAGCTATGTGCGCGACCTCATGGTGGTAAAAGCCTGCCGCCAGCCTGAGACGCTTTTATGGGCGCCGCAGCAGCAATTGGATGTGTATAAGGCCCAGGCAGAGAACTTGGATGCTCAAAGGCTGCTAGGCTACATGGATATAATATCGGTGGCGGACAATCAACTGCGCTTTGCCGCTAACCCGCGCATAACGGTTGAGATGATGGCGCTCAAGCTCTGCCATCTTCGAGATAAGGAATCGGCCGATGCCATGGCTGCGCGCATGGATATGCTGGAGGCAAAGCTGGATGAGTTGATGAAAGGCGGCGCAGCAGCGCCGCAAAAAGAAGCTAAAGAAGAGCAAAAGGCTGATGCTATCCCTAAGAAGCGTCCTTCTGCCGAAAAGCCTCCTGCGCAGCCTCAGGTAAAGAGCGAGAGCGCATCGGTCAGCGCGCCTGCTAAAACGGGCGGCGCGGGCGATATAATGAAGGCGTGGCCGCAGATAATGCAGGCTGTCAAAAAGGAGAAGATGACGCTCTATACCTTTTTGCTAAATGCTAAGCCAACGTCGCTGGAAGGCGAGCGGCTCACGGTGACATTCCCCGAAAATGGCGGTATATACGCCGCTGCGGTAGAAAAGGACGAAAACAGGCAGCTTCTTGAGCGTATTATAAAGGAAGCAACAGGCAAAGAGGTAAAGGTGAAGTGCCTTGTGGATAACAGGGGAAGCGATATCGACATAGTTGAAAAGGCCAAGGAATTATTTGGAGAGGATAAAGTGGAGGTAATTGATGATGAAACTTAGCGTGCTAGGCGGCAGCAGCTATTATACATCGCTGCTTTTTGAGGCGCTGGCGCAGCAAAAAGACGAGCTGCATTTAGATGAAGTCATGTTAAACGGCCGGAACGAGGCTAAGCTTGAGGATGTGGCCCGGTTTGGGCAAAATCTGTTCAAGCGCTTTGGCGTAAATACGGCCGTTACGTTTACAACTGACCGGCGCAGGGCCATAGAGGGCAGCGATCTTATACTGTGCCAGATACGCGTAGGCGGCATGAAGGCCAGGGCGGTGGATGAATCCATACCGCGCAAATACGGCATTATAGGCGATGAAACGGTGGGACCGGGCGGATTTTGCTGCGCGCTGCGCACTGTGCCTGTAATGGCCGATATAGCATCGGAAATACGCGCTTATGCGCCCAACGCATTGGTTGTGGATTTGACCAATCCGGCCAGTATAGTGGTGGAGGCCATTTTAAACCGCGAGAACATAAACATGATAGGCATATGCGATTTGCCGCTCATCGTGTTATCGCGTGCCGCTGAGGTACTGCATGCCGATTATAACGCCTTGAGCGGCAAATATTTCGGTTTGAATCATCTCGGCTTTTATAGTAATATATATTGTAACGGCGAGGACGTGACCTCAGAGGTATTAGAGCATGTCGAAGACCTAAAGCTCGGCATAGACCCACGCCTTGTGCGCAGCATGGGCTTGGTGCCGGTGCCGTTTCTGAGGTTTTTCTATCACAGCGCGCAGGTCATGGAGGAGCAAAAGAACCAGCCGGTGCGCGGCGAGGTTCTGTATGAAAACGAAAAGCAGTTAGCTAAGATATTCGCTCAGCCCGATTTGAGCGAAATACCCGAGCTAATAAGACAGCGAAACGCTATATGGTATAGCCATGCCGTTGTGCCTTTCATGGCAGCTTATGTCTCGGGCCAAAAGCGCAATTTTATCGTAAACATACGCAACCGCGGGCGCATAGCCGATTTGGACGACAATGACATTGTGGAGGTATCAGAGGATATAGATGCGCTTAAGATGTGGCGCACCGATGCCGTTAAGATGCCGCTTTACGTGCGCGGGCTGGTGCAGGCGGTCAAGGCTTATGAATCCATGACGGTGCAGGCCATATATGAGCAGTCATATGACAAGGCGGTGCTGGCGCTTATGTCGCATCCGCTGGTGGGGCAGTATGATGTGGCTAAGGCGATGTTGGACGATATGCTGTGCGCATATCCGGAAGTAGATTATTTGCGATAAGAAAGGGGATATTTATATGCCAAAAGGAGGATTTCCCGGAGGGAATTTCAACGTAAACCAGATGATGAAGCAGGCGCAGAAAATGCAGCAGGAGATGGCCAGGGTCCAGGAAGAGCTGGGGAACAAGACCGTGGAGGCAAGCGCCGGCGGCGGTATGGTGACTGTGGTGGCCAACGGCAAAAAGGAGCTTGTGGATATAAAGATTGACCCTCAGGTCGTGGACCCGGAGGATGTGGAGATGCTGCAGGACCTGATATTGGCCGCGTGCAACGAAGCGCTGCATAAGGCTGAGGACATGATGGCTGAGGAAATGCAAAAAATCACAGGAGGAATGAATATACCCGGTTTATTTTAACCGGCTTGTAATATGAATTATTATGCGGAACCTATTTCTCGTTTGATAAACGAGCTTTCGAAACTGCCGGGCATAGGGCCGAAGACTGCACAGAGGCTGGCGTTTTATATGCTGCACATGCCGAAGGATTCGGTTCATACGCTGGCCCAGGCTATAAACGATGCCCGCGACAAGATAACGTATTGTTCTATATGCGGCAATCTGACTGATGTGGACCCGTGCGCCATATGCAGCAATCCGGCGCGCGACGCCAGCATCATATGCGTGGTGGAGTCGCCGACCGATGTAGTGGCCATGGAGAAAACGCGCGGTTACAACGGGCTGTACCATGTGCTGCACGGCGCCATTTCGCCTATAGATGGCATTGGCCCAGACGACATACGCATAAAAGAGCTTTTGGAGAGATTGCGCGACGGCCAGGTGAAAGAGGTTATATTGGCCACTAACCCCAGCGTGGAAGGTGAGGCGACGGCTCTTTACATTTCGCGCCTTATAAAGCCGATGGGGTTTAAAGTGACGCGCATAGCCAACGGCATACCGGTGGGCGGCGACCTCGAGTACGCCGATGAGGTAACCATAGCCAGAGCGCTAGAAGGAAGGCGTGAGATGTGAATTTGTTAGGTGCGATATTGACCTTTGCCATCGCGTTGGCAGTTATCTATATAGTAGGGTCGCTTTTGGTGATACCCATAAAAATAATATGGCGGCTCATATATAACGGTATAATAGGCGGCGTAACATTGTTTCTCATAAATCTGATAGGTGGCTTCTTTGGCCTGACGCTGCCTATCACACCGCTTACAGCGCTGCTGGTCGGCTTTTTGGGCGTGCCTGGCGTCATCATATTGCTTATCTTCCATTTTTTATGATAAAAGATTTATTTCACACCATTGTAATAATGCCCCCTGGTTATTTTGCCGGGCGGGCATTGCGTTTTTTCATCTCGTTTATCAATTGCCCGCTTATATAATTCTATCGCTTGGCCTATCTCGTCAGCGCTGCGGCCGCACAGATTCAAGTGCAATGAGCAAGGATGAGCTGATAGCAAATCGTTTATTTTATCGGCCATGCACAGCTTATGCGCATTTTCTATCTCTATATAGCAGCCGCTTTTGTCTACATATGTCCGTATGGGCAATAGCTCGCCCTTGCGGTCGCGCAGATAAAAGCGCCGCTTCAGGCAAGGCCTCGAACACGGGTGCGTTGAGATAAAACTGCCATAAAGGGCCCCTATGGGGCAGCCTTCCGCTACCATAAGGGGCAGATCGCCGTATGCCATAAGCTCTATGGCTGCATCCGAGCGCAGCGCTTTTATCTGCGGAAGCGTGAGCTCCAACGACGGCATAAAGCGCTTTATGCCCATATCGGCATAGGCCTGAGCGGCAAAGCTGTTGAATATATTGAGGCTAAAGTCGCCGTATATCTCGCTTATGCCGGTCTCTTTAACGCAGGCGAGCTGGCCTACGTCCGATACTAATATGCCGCTGTATAGCCCGCGCACATGGGGCAGAGCATCTTTTATTGCGGATAACTGCGGGTTACGCGTTATGCGCGGCAGGGCCCATATGAGCGGTATACCCGCGCTTTGGCATAGCGCGGCAGCCCGCGCGGATTCAGGGGCTATTGCTTCTTTGGCGTTAACGCGCAGGTATATGCCGCTAGCTCCTGCATCAACCGCGGATTGGATGAGATTTGCGCTGTCTACCATGGCAAATATAGCGGGCTTTGTGCCATCGCATATCCGATGCGGAAGCGGCGCATCGAGCGTTATAGATGCGGGCTGTCTGTGCTTTTTATCTATGCGAAGGCGCGCCATTTCCTCTAAAGCCGACCGGCGCAGCGCGTTTAAGGCGGCTATCGGCATCCACGCTTTTGGCGATATGTCGGCCTCTATGTCGCTGAATTCAAAAGGCAGATCGCCGACGCGTTTTATCTGCTCTATGACGCGCTCCTTCTGCAGCGCCGCGTTGCGCGCTGTCTGCACAGCTTCTATTCCCATGCGTTTGACTCTGTTGCCGTCGCCATCTTCTATTTCGATTATAGGCGGCTTGCCTTCGATAAGGATGGCCTTAGCCTTTAAAGCAACGCGCCGCTCAGCGCTTTTAAGAAATGATTTTACTTTTTTGTCCAGTTCGGCATCTAGCGTTTTATAAACGGGGGAGCCCGGAGGTATGGCCGATTCAACGCGCATTAAAACGGTTTGTCCGGCGGTGGCTTTTTTAATGGGCTTGCCGGCGCTTTCCATATAGGTTACTATCTGGCCGCTGCTTGCACTGTCTTGCCTTATCTCTATGCCGTCGCCTAATGCTAGCGGAGCTTCAAGCGTTATGGTAGCAAGGCGCCGGCGGCTGTCATAGCCGCTGGTGCTGCCTAGGGGCACGCCCCAGTTGTCGGGCTTTTCAGAACATATCATATCCATGCCGCATTTGCCATGTATGTAGCCTTTGGAAAATCCGCCGCGGTTGAAAGCCTGCATTAGCTGCATTTTGTCTTCGGCATCGGCTAAAGGTTCTGCGCCGGCTTCCATCCTGTCGAGGGCTTTTCTGTACTTTGCCACTACGATGGCCACATATTCGGGACTTTTCATGCGCCCTTCAATCTTGAGCGCCGACGCTCCGGCTTCGCGCAGTGCAGGCAGTTCGTCTATAAGGCACATGTCCTTCATGCTTAGCAGGTATTGCGGCGGCGATGCCTTGCCGCCCTCTTCAACCAGTGAATAGGGCATGCGGCAAGGCTGGGCGCAACGGCCGCGGTTGCCGCTGCGGCCGCCCATGAAGCTGCTCATTAGGCACTGGCCCGAGTATGCGTAACACATGGCGCCGTGCACGAATACTTCGACCTCTATACCGGTTTTAGCAATGCCGGCTATTTCGGCCAGCGACAGCTCGCGCGCCGGCACCACGCGCTTAAATCCGAGCGATTTTAGCATGGCGGCTCCATCGGCATTGTGCACTGTCATCTGGGTGCTGGCGTGCAGCGGCATGCCAGGCAGCCAGCGCTTTATTAAGGAAGCAACGCCCATATCCTGTACTATAACCCCGTCAGCGCCGCTTGCGTAAAGCATCTCCAGGTAAGGCGCCAGTGTATCGAATTCATCATCGCGCACCAGCGTATTGACCGTTATATATATCTTAACGCCCCTTAAATGAGCGTAATCCAAGGCGTATTTTAAGCTGTCGTCGTCAAAATTGCCGGCATATTGGCGCGCATTGAAGGTGCTGCCGCCCATATATACGGCATCGGCCCCGGCTTTTACAGCAGCTTCGAGGGCCTCGAGATTGCCTGCCGGCGCCAAAAGCTCCATCATTAGTTAGACATCCTTTCATAAAAAAATGGCATAACATTATCTATTATGCCATTATAATACGTTTGGGCTGTTCAGGCAATGAGCACTGTCAAGATTGCCGAACTTATTTTAAGATGGTTCTTATAGAGTCTTCGACGTTTCTGCTTACAGCACCTGTTCCGCCAAATATAATTGCGCGATTACCGCTGTTTGCTTTGTTCAAATAATCAGCTAGCTCTTTGTTTAATTGTCCCTTTTGAGTATACAATATGGATGCATTTTCCAGCTTGCTTGCATATCCAGCTGAAACAGCGTCGGCTAAGGATGTATAACCTACGATTATCTGGTTGGGCTTGTTGAGCTTTCGCGCTAAGGCCAATGCTGTGGCTGTCCTGTCGTTGCCGCCGATCTGCTCAATGCTGCCCTTTATCACGCCGGTCAGTTCATCGATAACAGTTTTTGACACCACGCCGGTATCGCCCACTATTATAGCATTCTTTATTGATAACTGGCTTAAAGCATCTTTTGTCACGTTGGGAACATCGCTCTTATTGACCATTAGAAGCGGCATGCCATCTGCTGCTAAAGAAGCGGCAAGCATAGCATCTGCCGGAGCATAGCCATTGACTATTACTGCAGTATCTTTTATTGCGCCGCCGAGCTCTTTAACTTTTAACGCTACTTTAGCGGCTGTTTCGGCCCGGTCTGTGCCCGCTATTCTCGTAACGTTGTATTTGGCATCTTTAAGTGTTTTTTCTACGCTATCGGATATAACAGTGTTTCCGCCAAGCAAATACACGTTTTTTACACCTGCGTAAGCGAGGTATTTACTGACTGATTCGGGTATCTCATTTGTTTTGACTAGCAAAACCGGTGCGTCGATAGCGCCTGCTAAAGTGGCGGCCGACAGACCGTCTGCATAGTCATTCGTGTCAGCAGCTAGTATAACGCTGCCGCTCAGAGGATAATACTTTTCTGCCGCATTTACTGCGGTTTCGAATCTATCGCTTCCATTTATCCTTGCCGGCTGTATTATATTTACTTTTATATCGACAGGATTGCTTATATAGGTAGTGCCATTGTAACTGACCTCTGCCCATATTTTTGCGGAAGTATCATCGCTGGGCCTGTTCAAAACTGTTATTTTGCCATCGTTGGTTATGTTCAATATATTCCTTTTGTACGGCTCAAAATACTCATATTTTATCGTAGCTTTGGAAATGTCAATATTTGTGCCGGTGATCTTAAGAACAGTACTGCCATTGTTATCAGCATTTATAGATGTGTTCTCGGCTGTAAGCTTTACTTCTGCTTTAGCTTTGTTAAGCGTGAAGCTATCGTAAAGGAAGGTATCTTTTACAATTTTGTTGTTTGCACTGTCATAGCCGGTCATATAGGTATCGAATTTTATACTATCGGGAGATACAGTCACAGCTACAAATGTAGGTGCTCGGTAGTATCCCTCGACTTTGCCGTCTTGTTCGTCATCGGTGCACGGGCCGAGCGGGTTTAGTGCCGTTCCTTGAGGCATAGCCGAATCGATATCTAAAAATTTATAATCAGGTGCTACCGGATCATAATTCGATATCCACGAATTATCCTTAAGCGGGGAGTAGAACTTCAAAGTGCTGCCGCAATTGGCCACATAATACAAAGGAGTATAGCCGGGGGCGGTGGCGCTGTATATTCTATCGCCCTCCTTTGCAGTGATGTCAGCTTTGTATCCGTTTGGTTTTACAAAACCGCGGCTTAGCACATGATCATGACCTTGGAGTACAACGTCTACATTCAGCTCTGCAAGTACCGGGCTGAGATATTGCCTGAGCAGTTTTACATCAGCATCGTCCATATGATCTGCTCCGGAGTAAGGGGTCTTGTGCATAGCGACTATAGTCCACTTACCAGCCGTTTTAGCCTTGGCGACCTCGCTTCTGAGAAAGGATACTTGTGACGCTAAATCGCTTTCTGACCGATATTCGCTGTTTAGAACTATAAAGTGAGCTGCGCCATAATCGAAAGCGTATGTCACAGGGACACCATTTACTTTGCTCAAAAACGTGTAATGGCTCGCAATGCCGCCTACGCCGGCGCTTGAACCATCATGATTACCCATTGTAGCTGCAACGGGCAGTTCGGATATTAAGCTGCCGCTGTATAAATCGTTGAACTGTGCATTGCCGGGCTGATTGAAGAAACCCTCCCACTGGCCTTCGTTTGCCGTAGTATCGGTTAAGTCACCGGCAATATATATGAATTTTGCATTTGGATATTTATTTTTTGCGATATCAAGATTAGCAGCCCATGCTTTAGCATGTGCGTCTTTTACCTGTGGGTCTGATACATAAATGAATGTATAAGGCTCTGAAGAATCCGGTGCAGTTGTAAAGCTTTTTATGTCTGTTGTTGTTGTAGATGCTCCACTGGAAACGTTTATCTTATAATAATATGTTGTGTTTGGAAGGAGGTTCTTTAAGCTTGCGGAATAGAAATTTTTCTCAGTTATAGGCTGGCCACCTTCTCCAATGATGGTAGAGTTTGCCACAGCCTTTTTCTCGATTTTGGCCGTATACGAGATGGCTTTGCTTTCATCTGAGCCTTTTGGCCATGCTTTTACACTTGCCTCGGTCGGTTTCGTATCTAGTGTTGTCCAATTGATGTTTATACTGGTTTTGGGGTCGTCGGTCATCGCCAATGCGATCTGCTGCGGCATCTGTGATTGCGAGCCGGCAGATTGGGCAGCAGCGGTGCTGCCCAAAATGGGATAGAATGCTGTCAGCGCTAGCAGCACAATCAGCGCATAGGAAATGAGATTTTTCTGAAGAGTATTATTTGGCATTTTCGCCCCTCCTAAATAGTTTGATAAATGCCTTATCCGGATAAGCCTTTATAATAATATTATAAATAAAATGTAAATGTATTAAGGCTTGGTAAATTAACAGTTAAGTTGTTGTTAAATGTTTTCTTAAATGCTTGACCCGAAACATTTGCTTGTAGTATGCGCTGATTTATGTTTACGGGACTATTTTATCCTCTGCCATGTAAAGATCGTACCATTGCTGGCGCGTTAGATGAACATCTGTTGCCCTGCAGCTTTCTTTTAGATGTGCGGGTGACGTTGTGCCTATTATCGCCTGCATTTTTGCCGGATGGCGCAGTATCCAGGCAAGGGCTATGGCGCTTTTTGTAACGTTATATTCTTTGGCCAGGCGCTCCAGCACTTGATTGAGCTTAGCGTATTTTGGGTTATCTATAAAGGTGCCGTCTTCCCATGAGGCTTGCAATGAACCCCATGTCTGAATGGTTATATCATGGTACTGGCAATAGTTGATCATGCCGTTGTCTCTGTCAATTGACCTGTTGTCGTTCATATTTACGCAAAATTCGGCGTCTATCATATAGCTGTGCACGATGGAGAACTGCAGTTGGTTGAATATAAGCGGCTGTTTGACATATTTGCTAAGCAGTTCCATTTTGCTGACGCTATGATTGGATACGCCAAAATAACGAACCATTTTCTTATCATGAAGTTCTTCAAAAACTTCTGCTAATTCGATGGGATCGCACAGCGCATCAGGCCGATGGATCAGCAAAACATCGACGTGGTCTGTATGCAGATTTTCCAGGGATTTTTCCACTTGAGCCAGAATATGTTCTCTTGAGGTATCATAGCGTGGTCCTCCAGCATATTCGGGCACTATATCGCATTTTGTCTGGATAATCATTTTATCGCGCAGATTGGGATTTCTGCGAAGGACCTCGCCAAAAATCCGCTCGCATTCGCCGCGGCCGTAGATATCCGCGTGGTCAAAGAAATTGATACCTTGAGCCAATGCTTCGTGTATTAGTGCTTCCGCTTCATCTACGCTCTTATCAGCAATTCTCATCATGCCTAAAGCCAGACGCGATACTTTTAAATCGGTGCCAGCGATTGTTATGTATTCCATATATTTTCCTCCTGTTAATTTATAATTTAAGCTGCCGCTTTATATACATTATATGCTGCCCGCAAGTCTATTACAAATATTTACGCGATGTTTTATATGTTGCATTTATGCCCAATACAATGCCCATCAATGCCTTCGGCATGAGCGGTGCATGGGTATTGCTCGTTTTATTTGTTCCGGGTGGCTGGTTTGTTTTATCGCTTGTAATGGCATTTTCAAATAACATACAATATAAATTGGTAGGCAACAGATATGCTTTGGCGCAGAGCCTGTAATTGATAGCTGCAGGAATATTTTTTAGCATAACGAGGCGGGCTGCGCTGATTTTTCCGTATAAAATATGGATACCCTGGCCTATTCCGGCCTTCTGGCCATGTATCTTTCCGATCCCAAAGCCATGGCAAATGAGCACTTGAAGAACGAAACTCATTTCATCAAGAGATGCCGGAGGCCATATAAGTCTTAATGTTCAAGGCAAAAATCTATAAATTCGTCGATAAACCTTTCATCCTTATCCGGAAGATAAATGAAGTTAAACTCCCTTATTATGCGCATGTTTTTAATAGGTACAACCTTTATAGTGCCTATAGCCAATTCCTTTTTTATCGTTTCCCTGGAAATAACCGTATAGCCTAGGTTTGACTCGACCAATGACTTAATGGCGCTTATGCTGCCTATTTCCATATGATTTTGTGTATCATTTAGATCATATCCCGCTTCCACAACCGCATCCTCGAATACTTTCCTTGTTCCCGAGCCTTTTTCCCTCAATATTAAGTTACCGCTTATAATATCCTTTATGTCTATACATTTTTGGCTCGCAAAATAATGTTCAGGCGAAACCGCAAGGACCAATTCATCGTCCTTAAACTTCTTAAACTTAAATTTCTTCTTGTCAAACGGGCCTTCTACAATGGCGAAATTCAGCTTTCGCGCCAGTAGCTTTTCTATAATCTCCTGCGTGTTATGCACTTGCAATAACATCGTAATGTTCTTATAGGCCTTCTTATGGTCAGCTAAAATAGCCGGCAGCACATAACCGCCTATAGTCATGCTGGCACCGATATTGTATTTTTTAATAATACCCGATTTGTTGCTTATATCCGCTTCAGCTGCCCGGTATAGCATCTCTATTTCCTTTGCATACTTAAATAATATCTCGCCTTCCTCAGTCAGCTCTATGCCCCTGCCCTGCTTTTTGAACAACTGCGCATTATAATATTCTTCCAAAAACCTAATGTGTTGAGATACAGCAGGTTGTGTTAAATTCAAAATTTCTGCGGCCCTCGTATAGTTTTTTACATTGGCAAGGGTTATAAAAGTATGCAGCTTAATGTCTGTCAACTATACCCACCCTTAATAAAAAATTTAAAGCCCCTACCTTTGTAGGAACCTTTCAGTGGGAGTATATCACAACACCAAACCGGTTGACAAGAATATTGCAAGGCAACCTTACACCACGGGAGGCATATATGTTTAAGCCTTAATAATCTACCTATAACATATGCTTATAGTTTGATAAGAATTTATTGCTTGTTTTTTTTCGCCATAGAATTTAAGATTGTGTTTGTTATATGCAATTATAAAGGAGACGAAAATATGATTTGGATACGCAAAAACGGTCCGGGCATACTATTTGCTTTTATTTTGGCTTTAATCGCCACAGCTTTAGGCAACCTATTTCCGATAATAGGCGGGCCTGTATTCGGTATAGTGCTCGGCATTATAATCAACAACGTTTTTGGTAAACCCGAACGGACATTGGATGGGATAGGCTTTACGTCAAAGAAGATACTACAATGGGCCATCATTGTTTTAGGAGCGGGTTTGAGCCTTAACCAGGTTTTAAAAACGGGATTGGAGTCCCTTTCGGTGATGCTCGCTACGTTATCTACTGCTTTTATCGCAGCATATGGAATTGGCAAATTAATGGGGGTTCCTTATAAATTAAAATCCCTTATAGGGGTCGGCACTGCCGTTTGCGGTGGTTCAGCCATAGCGGCGATTTCCCCGATTATCGAGGCTGATGAAACTGAAGTCGCCTATTCAATATCCACCATATTTCTGTTTAACGTCATCGCCGTACTTATTTTTCCGCCACTGGGACATCTGCTCGGGTTCACTGATAAAGCTTTCGGCTTGTGGGCAGGCACGGCGGTAAACGACACATCTTCGGTCGTTGCGGCGGGTTATGCCTTCAGCAATGCGGCGGGCGCATATGCCACTATTGTAAAATTAACAAGAACTACCATGATCATTCCTATCTCGATCATCTTTGCCATAGTCACGGCGATGCAGAAAAAGAAAGAAGCGAATAAAGGGCATGCCGTAAATTATAGCCTTAAAAAGATTTTCCCATGGTTTATATTATGGTTCCTCGTCGCTTCGCTCTTAAATACAGTAGGATTATTCAAAGGCAACAGCATATCGTACATCAACTCATTGGGAAAGTTTATGATAGTCATGGCCTTGTCAGCAGTCGGTTTAAGCACTGATTTTAAAAAGATGATTAAGACCGGCGTTAAACCTATATTCCTAGGCTTGATCGTATGGTTCACCGTGGCCGTTGTGAGCATTATAGTTCAGTTTATAACAAATCAGGTTTAACGCATGTACCCTTTATCGAATTATCGCTTGTCCGGAATAATAAAAAATGTTATGATATGGGCAATAGAATAATAGACAAGACATAAAGAGAAGATGCTGAAACTGTAAATATTAAGGCAGAAAACAATGCATTTAGATATCCTATAGGGATTTTATTTAATAATATGACATATTGAATGATAGGTATACATTGGTGCTAACTACAAAAAATATATACATCCAGATGGACGTTATATCACTAATGATAAAATTGTTCCTGATATATATATTCCTGTTTCTATTGATGATTACAATGCATTTTGTTTTTTTATTATTGCAACCCAAATCTTACCCAAAATGCTTGATTCTAATAATGATTATGATATTGTGCAAATTATTTTCTTGTTGGTTATATCTTTTGCAATATCAATGAGAGATAAAGTAAAAAATAAGGAGTGTAATGGTGATGAAAAAAGATAGTGTGATCATTGATATTAAAAATTTGTGTAAGGCATATGGTAAATTTAAATTGAAAAATATTTCTTTTGCTTTATCCAAAGGAGAAGTGGTAGGTTTAATTGGTCCTAATGGTGCAGGAAAATCAACTACAATAAAGTTAATTTTGAATATAATAGAGAGTGACTCTGGTGAAATTTTATTTTTGGGTAAAGATATATTAAAAGCTAATAGCCCGTTATATAAAGAAGAAATTGGTTATGTAGGGGAAAATGTTGATTTTTTTCTTAATCAGAAATTGGAAAATATAAAAAAATATTATAAAATTTACTATAAAAATTGGGATGAACAGACATACCAATATTTATTCAAAGATGTATTTGAGTTAAACGGAGAACTTAAAATGAAAGAGTTGTCTAAAGGTATGAAAGTTAAGTTTTCATTAGCATTAGCATTATCTCATAATCCTAAATTATTGATAATGGATGAACCTACCTCGGGGTTAGATCCGATAGTAAGGAGTAAAATATTAAGAATTTTAAAAGAATATGCTCAAAATTATGATGCTGCAATTTTATTTTCATCACATATAACTGAGGATATGAATAAAATAGCAGATAAGTTAATTTTTCTAAATAATGGGGAAATTTTAGAAGAATGTACTGTTGAAGATATAAAGAAAAAAGATTGTGAAATAGATGAATATTTAGAATTACTTATTAATAATGAGAGGGTTAATTATGGAAAAGGTGTTTTGTAAGTATATTTACTTAAATGGTAAAAATTTATTGTTTGGGATTTTAAGTGCATGCTTTTTTGGATTGATAGCATTTGACAGCAACAAGTATTATTCAGCTGCATTGCTCATGGTACCATCTCTGTTGTTTAGCTTTGTTGTTGGGAAAATGTGTTATGAAGAGGATCCTGAGTCAACAAAAGAATTTTTGCTATCATTTCCGGTATTAAAGAGAGATCTAGCACTAGAGAAGAATATAGTTGGTCAAATTTGTATTGTTGTTGGACTTTCTATTGTAAATATTATGTTTTTCATCATTAATATAATTATCGGGAGAACTGAAGCATTTATTAATCTTAATGCTATTTTAGTAATGACATGCTTTTTGATTATATATAACACTATATATATTTATTTAAATTATAAATTTGACTATTCTAAAACTCAATTCTTATCTTATACAATTGCGGCACTAATGTTTATTCTATTTAAATTTGGAAATGAGTTTGTGAGCTTAATAGAAGGTTTAAACTCTTATATTTTAATAATTACTGTAATTGTTTTGAGTAGTATAAGTCTATTTATTACGAGAAGTTATAAATGGAATTTATAATTAATGATTTGCTTTATGTACATGAATTATAGAATTAAGGGTGAAATGAAAAAATAAAGCCCACTTTGCAGAAGTAAATTCCACTCCTAGTTTCTCAAGAGCGTCTATTCCATGAATGGTCACAATAGAATACATAAGTTCTCATATTATCATCATTGTCGGACTTTATGACATGAGGATTAGAGAATTCACTGCCATTATCCGCTAAAATAACAGTTGATTCATAAATGCTTGAATATTTTTAGAAAATATTCTATAATATTCATGTTGGATAGTCATGCGCCCGTAGCTCAGCGGATAGAGCAACGGTTTCCTAAACCGTGTGCCGGACGTTCGATTCGTCTCGGGCGCACCATAAAAGGCCGGAAATTCAATGTTTCCGGCCATAATCATTTATATTTCTGCTTTGTTTTCTAAATGTTCTAGAAAGGGTAATTTTTAATGCAGAGATATTATTCAAGAAAATATTGATAGTTTTACCGATGCTGAAAAAGAGGAAATTGAAAAATTAGATAAGATACTTACTAAAAAAGCTCGGTTGTTTTATGAAGTTCTAAAGGGCATTTTGGAAGAGGAGAGAAAAGGCAAACCCGAGTCTAACTGGTGCTGGTACCTTGATAAAATCACGAATTAGCATAAACTATAAGAGGTAAACATAATATCTGTTTTTAACAATTATTTCATCTGGGAAAGGCCGTAGAAAGTTTGTGAATTCGACCATTGAATACATTAAGGGCTTATGTTATAATAAGGCTGATTGTGGAGGTGAAAACATAATGAAAGAAGGAATACATCCGACTTATTACGAGGATGCAAAGGTGATATGCGCGTGCGGCAACACGTTCACGACAGGTTCTACCAAAAAGGAGATACACGTCGAAATGTGCTCTAAATGCCATCCCTTCTTTACCGGTAAGCAAAAGCTGGTAGATACGGGCGGACGCGTAGAGCGCTTCAGGCAGAGATATGGGTTGAAGGAAGACCAGTAAGGTCTGAATATGATGGGTTAGAGATGTTCTTCTCTAGCCTTTCTTAATATTTAGCATAAATCGAGAGAGAAGGAGTCTCCATTTGAGAAAGACCAAAATAGGCGGGCAGGCCGTCATAGAAGGCGTGATGATGAAAGGCCCGCACAGTATGGCCATCGCCGTGAGGAAGAGCGATGGCGAGATCGAGGTTGTTAAGAAACCGTCCGTCCCGTTGTCAAAGCGCCATTCCATGTTGAGCTTGCCTATAATAAGGGGCATAGCTTCGTTTATAGACTCGCTTGTGACCGGTATGACATCGCTGACCGACTCGGCTAAAATGTATGGTGAGGGTATGGAGGAAGAGTATAAGCCATCGCGTTTTGAGCGTTTCTTGTCCGAGAAGCTTGGCATGAACCCCGATGATGTGGCTATAACGTTTGCGGTAATAATAGCGGTAGTTATGGCTGTGCTGTTTTTTGTATTGCTTCCGACATACGCCGCCGGTTTATTGCACCGCTTTATAGCCAGTTCTGTCGTATTAAACCTCATAGAGGGTGGCATACGCATAGGCTTATTTTTGCTTTATCTTGTTTTGATCACGCGCATGAAAGATATACAACGCGTGTTCGAGTATCATGGCGCAGAGCACAAAGTCATACATTGTTTTGAGCATGAAGAAGAGCTTACGGTAGAAAATGCCAGAAAGTATACGACGCTTCACCCACGATGCGGGACTAACTTCCTTTTGCTGGTCTTGCTCGTTAGCATCGTGCTCTTCTCATTCTTGGGGTGGGGCAATATTTTATGGCGCACAGTGGGCAGGCTGCTTCTGCTTCCTGTGGTGGCAGGCGTGGCCTATGAACTTCTACGCTGGGCGGGAAGCAGCGATTCTTTAATAGTGCGCATTATAAGGTGGCCTGGCCTTATGTTGCAAAAGCTTACGACGCGTCAACCCGATGATCAGCAGCTTGAAGTGGCTATAGCGGCCTTTAACGGCGTGGCTGAAGGTGAAGATGATATATGGATGTAGGCCGCGCTTTGGTGTGGGCCGAGCGCGAGCTCGCGCAAAGCGGTATAGATACAGCGCGAACAGACGCTGAGCTCATGCTTCAGGAATTGCTTCATGCAAAGCGAAGCGATCTATACCTGCGGCCTGACCTCGAGCTTTCACCCGGGCAGGAAAATATATTGGCCGAATGGGTCAAGAGGCGGCGCGCCAGGATGCCGCTTCAATATATACTTCATAAGGCGTGGTTTATGGATATGGAGCTTTATGTCGATGAACGCGTCCTTATACCGCGGCCGGAAACCGAGCTTCTGGTGGAAACCGTTTTGGAGAAAAGCCGCGATATGCCAAAGCCGCTTGCTATACTAGACATAGGCACAGGCAGCGGCGCCATAGCTATAGCTTTGGCCAAATATATAGATGAATGCCGTATATGGGCCACCGACATATCGGATGGTGCTTTAGAGGTTGCGCGCAGGAACGCTGAGCGCTATGGCATGCAGCATAAGATCACATTTTTGCAAGGCGACCTTTTTGAGCCGGTGAGAGGTATGAAGTTTAACATAATAGCTTCCAATCCGCCATATATCCGCGAAAGCGACATAGCTGAGCTCGAACCTGAGGTGCGCATGGAGCCGCGGCTTGCTTTAAGCGGTGGCTATGATGGTTTGGATTATTACCGGCGTTTAAGCCGGGCGGTCGATTTGCTCAAGGATAACGGTTTTTTGATATTTGAAATAGGATATGACCAGGCCGGGGCCGTAAGCGAGGTATTGCGCGCCAGTGGCTTGGATGATATAGAGGTAAAAAAGGATTTGCCAGGCCTGGACCGCATGGTGCTGGCCTATAAAAATAAGAATAACCGGGAGGTTTGATATAGATTGCTGGAGAGGTTAGATAGTATAGAGGAAAGATACGAACAGCTTAGCGCCAAAATCGCTGACCCTGAGGTTATAGCGCAGCAGGATACATGGCGCAAAATGGTGAAGGAGCATTCGGATCTCGAGCCTATAGTGACTAAATACAGGGAATATAAGGACGTGCTTAAGCAAAAAGAGGAAGTCCTCGCTATGCTTAAGGATAATATGGATGCTGATATGCGCGAGCTTGTGCAGCAGGAGTTAGATGAATTAAAAGAGCGCGAGGAAAAGCTGGAGGAGGAGCTGAAGTTTCTGCTTTTGCCCAAAGACCCGAATGATGACCGCAACGTCATAATGGAGATAAGGGCTGGCGCGGGCGGCGAAGAAGCGGCTCTTTTTGCGGCTGACCTGTTCAGGATGTATTCGCTTTATGCCGAGCGCCATGGCTGGAAAATCGAGATAATGGACGCTAATTATACCGATCTTGGCGGTATAAAGGAGATAATATTTGCCGTTGAAGGCAAAGGCGCCTACAGCCGCTTGAAATACGAGAGCGGCGTTCACCGCGTGCAGCGCGTACCGGTGACGGAGGCAGGCGGCCGCATCCACACATCGACTGCTACAGTGGCGGTGCTGCCCGAGGCTGAAGAGGTGGAAGTCGAGATAAACCCGAATGATCTGCGCATAGACGTCTACCGCTCGACAGGGCATGGCGGCCAGAGCGTCAACACCACCGACTCGGCGGTCAGGATAACGCATATACCTACAGGAATAGTGGTGACCTGCCAGGATGAGAAATCGCAGCTCAAGAATAAGGAAAAGGCCATGCGCGTTTTGAAATCGCGCCTTTTGGCTATAGCTCAGGCCGAACAGGATGAGCAGCTTGCGCAGACGCGGCGCAGCCAGGTAGGCACGGGTGACCGCAGCGAGCGCATACGCACGTATAATTTCCCACAAGGGAGGGTGACCGACCACCGCATAGGGCTTACGATATATCAGCTCGACGCATTTTTAAACGGCGATATGGACGAGATGATAGATGCCCTGATAACGGCCGATCAGGCCGAGCGTTTGGCGCAGGCCGCTATATAATACCCTTTACAATAACTGAAAGAAGGGGAAGAATTGGAGAGTGCAACCTATCTTTTGCAATTGGCCATTCTTTTGGTGGCAGGCTTAATAGGGGCGTATATATCGAGAAAGATAGATCAGCCAACGGTTCTCGGCCAGATAGTAATAGGCATGATCATAGGGCCGTCGCTTCTTAACCTGCACGTCATAACATCCGACACCTCGCTTATAGAGCAATTCGCCAATATAGGCGTGGTGCTTTTGATGTTTGTTGCAGGCGTAGAAAGCGACTTGAGCGAACTCAGGCGATCTGGTAAAGCGTCCATGATAATAGCCTGTGCCGGTGTGGCTGTGCCATTGGTCCTCGGTGCTGCCGTGTCCATGATGGATGGCATGAGCACGATTGATGCCATATTCGTTGGTGTTATATTGACGGCGACGAGCGTGAGCATATCGGTGCAGGTGCTGCGCGAGTTAGGCAAGCTAAAGACCAGGCAAGGCATGGCTATACTAGGCGCGGCAGTTATAGACGATGTGCTCGGCATAATACTGCTGTCCATAGTGGCTGGCATGGTGCGGCCGGGGGCAACGGAAAATATATGGGTGCTTTTAATAAAAATGACGTTGTTTTTCGGCGGTGCAGTTATAGTAGGCGTCTTGCTCTACAGGCTCATTACTAGGCTTGTTATAAGCAGGATAAGGATAGGCGAATCGCTGCTCACTTTGGCCTTAATATTTGTTTTTATATTTTCATTTTTCGCCGAATACGTCGGCATAGCGGCCATAACAGGCGCATACATAGCAGGCCTTATACTTTCAGCTACGCCATACAAAAACAGAATATCGAATGGCGCGCAGGTGCTGGCCTATAACCTCTTTACGCCTATATTTTTTATAAACATAGGATTGGGCGTTAACGTAAAGCTTTTAGGCAATGTAATAGTGTTCGGGACATTCATAACGCTGGCCGCGCTCATAGGCAAGATCATCGGCTGCGGTTTGGGCGCTAAGATATCGGGCTTTAACAATAGGGAGTCGCTGCAGGTCGGGATAGGCATGATGTCGCGCGGCGAGGTTGGCCTCATAGTGGCATCTTTAGGAGAGAGCATGGGGGTCATCGGTCCAGATGTTTATGCCGCTATAATAATGATGATACTCATAAGCACGCTGGTTACACCGCCGCTCCTTAAAATGGCTTTTAAAGAGAAGAAACCTGTTGCAGCAGAAAACCATTAGGAGGAAGTATGCCATGTATGCTTTATTCATCGTATTAAACAAGACTGAATATTTAAAAGAAGTGATAAAAGCGCTTGGGGATATAGGGCTCGACTGTGCGATAATGGACAGCATAAGCGCCAACCAGTATGTCAATTTCTATAGTCCTCATACCTTTGATGCTTATAACATACCCGTTGTAGTGGGCAGCATAAGCATGGCCGAGGAGGACAGCGGCGTAATATACAACAAAACGATGATCGTGCTGGTAGAGAATGAAGAAAAGGCTGAACAGGCCATGAAGGCGGTGGAAAGCATCGTGGGCAATATGGATAGGCCCGGCACAGGCATAATGTTTTACGTGCCGGTTGTAAAAACAGCTGCCGAATGAGGAGGTTAACCTTATGTATGTTTTGTTTATTGTATTAAACGATTTAGACAAGCTGAAAGAAGTATTGGCGGCGCTAAAATCTGCTGACGTTCGCGGTGCTACGATTATAGATTCGGTTGGCGCTGGCGCGATGATGGAAGAAGAATTTTTGGGCAGCCCGCTTATAGGCGGTTTTATGCGCAGCTTAAGCAGCAACTATGGCTCAAATAAAACGATATTTTCCGTTATAGAACGCGAAGAACAGGTGGACAGGGCCATGGCAGCCGTAGAAAAGGTGCTTGGCGACATGAATAAGCCCGGCACTGCTATAATGTTTGTGTTGCCGGTAGTTAAGTTCAAAGGCGGTGAACTCGAGCGCCACATAGATCGCCGTGAACGGAAAAATATTTTGCAGAAAGAATACGAGAGCGAGTATTATTGATCAAAAAATAATCTGCCGATGCTTAATAGGGGTACGGCAGTTTTTTTATTTTTCACAAAAAATTTCTGAATGCTACCATTCTAAAGGATGGCTGTTATATAATTAACATATCATTTAATCGAAGGAGGGAAACAAAATGCGCATGAGCTGTCAATTCGAGGCAGAAAGCGTTCCTGTATCGTATCGCATGATGTTCGTAAGCTTGATAAAGCAGGCGCTGAAGTCAGCTTCGGATGAATATTTCCAGCAGATGTATTACTACGATGACAAGAGCAATAAACAGACCAAGAACTTTTGCTTCGCTGTGTTCCTTAAAAACTATGAGAAACAGGGCGATGACTTTAAGTTAAAAGAGGGTCTCGATTTTAACATAAGCTCGCCTGACAGGACTTTCATGGCTTATCTCATGAATGGCTTGCTTGGCACGAAAAGCTTTAGCTATAAGGGGTACATGCTAGAGCGCAAGGGCATGCATATGCTGCCTGAAAAAAATATATTTGAGGAGAAGGTATACTTTAAAACGCTATCGCCTATACACATCGTCGACAAGCATGAAAAGCCGCTGTCGCCGTGCGACGAAGCCTTCGCGCGGGAGCTTAACTATACTGCGGATATGATGTTAACTAATTTTAGAGGGGATGGCTTGAAGAGGCCTTTGGAATTTGAGCCGGTTAACATGAAAAAGATGGTCATAAAAGAAGAGATAAGCGAGTTTCAAAAAAATACCGGTAAAAAGTACATGTATCTTGAATCATACGGTGGCACGTTTGCATTGGCCGGCGATGTAAACGATCTCAAAGACATATACGCTTTGGGCCTGTCCATGAGGCGCAGCCAGGGATTTGGCATGTTAGAGGTGATATAACTATGCCAATAGAATATTACTTAGGTGACTGGTTCTATAACATGGGCATCGTCGGACTGCTGCGCATATTGAAATTTAACAATGTGGATGAGAGCAAATATAGCATTGAGGATAATCGCATCGTTCTCGACGAACAGCTATTAGACGATTTTGCCGAGTATTACTTTAATTATTTCTTCAGCGTTTACGACGATACGCAAAGGCTGGTGGATCTTATAAAAAAGGTTGAAGGGCAAATAACTCAAAATAAAATGGATAAAGCTATAAGAAACATAATAAACCTTGAAAATAGATTAAAAAACACATACGAGAAGGTTTTAGATAAAACGAATTACAAAAACGAATACAAAAAGATAATTAAAAACTTAAATGAGATTGAGCAATCATTACAAAATAACGATTTGGCTTCTTTATCAAATAATTCCACATTAAATGATCTTATTCAATTTATTAATAACGATGATGTTAAAAATAATTATATTGCTTATATGATCAAAAATAGAGGATTGAATATTTTTCTCGGTCAAGCAAGTTTCTTAAATTCAAAAGTTAAAATTATTCATCAAAAAGAGTTTGTAGAAAAAATGGAAAAAGATTATATATTACCTATTAAAAATAAGCTTAATCAAAATTTACATATTAATAAGACAGACCTTACTTGTTCTATATGTGGTCGTATAGTAAATGATAAAAATAAAATTTTTAATAATGTTACCTTTGCACCTCTTGGCCTTAGCTTAGAAAAGAATTATAATCGCTTTTGGAATTATGAAACTGCGATGCCTATATGTGAGGAATGCGTACTGCTTTTATCATGTACTGCTGCTGGTTCTGTGGTTATAAACAAAATGATCATAGTAAATGAAAAACCGAAATTTTATAATGAATATAGTTTCGTAAATATAGATTCTGATATAGATACTTTATTTAATGTTAATGAAATGTTTAAACAGCGGTCAAATTCTAACAACCCATATAAAGAGCTTATGTTTGATATCGTAACTCGAACTCAACAAAAAGCTCGCTGGGTATTGGAAAATATATTTTTTATAGAATTTAATATTAAAAATAATAATGGCAATACAAAGGAATATAAAAATATCGATTTACACTATTATAATATATCGGAATATAAAGCTAATTTTCTTTTGGATAACAGAACTCGTAATCTACTTGAACGTATTTGGCCTGAGCGTTTTCAACTGGATATCTTAGACGATATACTTGCAGATAAAAATATAATCATCTCAACTACAAATGAATTGCGCAATTTTATGCAAAAAAAGGAGGGGGAGATAAAGGCTGATGTAGGAGATCCTATTTCTTGCTTCAATGCCGTTCAACTTAAACATTTATTGGAAGGATATAGAAAGGGGTGGAATAACGTGAGCACTCGCATAATAAATGAGGCTTTCGAATATGGTAGGGAACTTAACCGCTATTTTACGGCTAATGATGCTGAAAATAAAATAAACTCAATAGGCTATAAAATGCTAAATGCGGTGAAAGTAGGCGACAAAGACGAATTCATGGATAACCTTTTGAGGACATGTATGAGCATACAAAAACCTATACCGGATATTTTCCTAAATGTGCTGTCCGAGCAAAGAGCTGATTTCGAAGATATAGCGCTTGCTTTCGTATCAGGTTTTATAGCATCGGAAGCGTCAACACAAATTACTAATAACGATCAATCAAACAGTAATGAGGAGGTTTAACAAAAATGTCAAAAGGATTAACCGCAAGCGCCATACTTCAGGCGCAGAGTTTAAATTATGATGAGGGGATAGCCAATATCTCGGTATTAAAAAAACTTACACGCGGAGATGGCACATTGCTTACATTTGTGTCGAGGCAGGCTTTAAGGTATGATATAGTAAGGCTAGGCCACGATATGTATGATTGGAATCTACAAGTAGTAAAAAAGAAAAATAAAACTCCTGTGCAATTCCGTGATGATATGTCTATAAAAGATTCAGTAGAAATGGACTTGTTCGGTTATATGAAAACGTCTAAAAAAGGCGACAGCGATGCTGGAGGAGCTAATACAAGACCGGCAGTAGTGCGCCTTAGTAATGCCATATCACTAGAACCCTATAGAAGCGATACAGAATTTTTGACTGATAAAGGCTTGGCTGATAGGATAGGAGTGAATCCCGATATAGCCAATATAGAACAACATCTGAGCTTTTACACATATACATTTACGATAGACCTGGACAAAGTCGGCGTAGATGGGAATATACAACTTGATAATAAAGAACGTGCCGAAAGAGTAAATCAATTTTTAGATATAGTGAAAGTCCTAAACAGAAATATACGCGGTCGGCAGGAAAATTTAAGCCCTGTATTCATAATAGGGGGCATATACGATTTGCCGTCGCCTTTCTTCCTGGGCAAGATAGGCTTAAACGCTAAAAACGGTGCATATTATATTCAAGAAGATAAGTTGAATAGTGCATTGGAAATGACTGTATGTGGTACAAAAATATGCGATAACACCTATGCGGGTATAGCAGGCGGATATTTTGCCAATGACTTTAGAATAAAAGAAATGCTTGGCGAGAGGGTTATATCGGTGGAGAACTTTATAAAGAATATGAGGGACAAGGTAAACGAATATTATGGAGTGAGTGGCATATGAAAGCGTTAAAGCTTGAGATATACCAGGAGAGCGCATGCTATAAAAAGCCTTTTGCGTTTAAGGTGGCAGAGACATATCCTCTGCCGCCTTACTCCACCGTTAAAGGCTTCTTGCACAAACTCATTGGTGCTGAAGAATTTGTTCCCATGTCAATATCGGTACAGGGAAATTTTGAAAGTATATTTTTTAATCTTCAGAGTATGTACTCGTATAAAGTAGAAAAAAATGAAGAAATTGCTACATCAGTACCGACATATATACATTATTTATATAATATAAATTTGATAATTCATGTGTTAGCTAAGCAGAATGTTTTAGACGACATAAGGAACGGTATAAATGGATCAACTGAATACCTTAGCTTAGGGCGAAGAGAAGACTTGGCTGTTGTAAAGAGCGTAAAAGAGGTTAATATCAGTGAAGTGTCCATGTGCGAAGGAGGAGAGGATCCATATATTTTAAAACATGATGTTTATATACCAAAATCGCAATTACCTAATGATGTAAATGGCATAAATTATAAATTAAACTGGAAATATAAGAAACAAAATGGATTGCGGATATGGGAACAAGCATATGACGTTGTATATGTTGAAAAAGATTGTCTTATAGATAATACTAAGGCTCTTTTGGATGAAGATAAAGATATTGTATTTTTTAATGATATGGAGATATAAATATGCTTTATGCTAAATCGGATAACAAAGAAACGTTATATGAACATACTTCCAAGCTGTTAGACAATCTCAATGTGCTAAAAAATACCTATGGCCAACGCATAGAGCAGATATTGCCGCCCGATATCGATGCCAATCTGTTTTGGCAACTTGCTTATTGGGCGGCATTTTATCATGATTTTGGCAAGGCTTTTACCCCGTTTCAAAACGTGATAAGAGAGAAAATAGGCGAAAGCCCGTTAAAGACGCCATTCCGCAACGATATACCGCATGGCTATTTGTCGCCGGCTTTTTTGCCGACAAGCGATATACTCGAGGCCGCAGGCGGCGATAAAGAGATGCTCAAGGCACTTATCCAGGCAGTTGCATTTCATCACGAAAGGGATAAATTGGCCGATAAAAAGCTCATACTCGACGTTATATCTCAAGACCTTGAGCCCAAGCTGCCTGAAATAAACCAGCATATGGGCACTGATATAAGCAAGCTCGGCAAGCATTATCTGAACTATATAGATATAAACAACCGCATAACTTCATCGCATAAATATTATAAACTATATGTATTGCTAAAGGGCATACTGCACAGGTTAGATCACGCCTCATCGGCTCATATATGCGTAGAAGAACCTGCCCAGCAGTCGCTTACCCAAACGGCGAAGAGTTACATAGAAGGTAAGCTAAGCGCTAAACTTCGCGACGTGCAGCTTTACGCCGGCCGAAACAAGGACAAAAATCTCATAATCATAGCTTCCACAGGCATAGGCAAAACCGAAGCCGCGCTCATGTGGGCAGGCGAGGACAAGGCATTTTTTACATTGCCGCTCAGGGTTACTTTAAACTCACTGTATTCGCGCGTAAAAGACGATATGGGGTTTGATTACTCAGGTCTCCTTCATTCAACGGCTTTGGATTACCTGGGCGACAAAGGCTACGAAGATGCCGTGGAGATATACGAGCAATCTAGGCAATTAGCTAATAAACTCAGCTTTACAACAGTGGATCAGATATTTCCATTTGCCTTTAAATATAAAGGGTACGAAAAGATTTATGCAACGTTTGCTTATTCAAAAACCATAGTAGACGAAATACAGGCATACTCACCTAACATGGCGGCCAGCATACTAAAAGGCTTGGAAATGATATACCAGATGGACGGTTCTTTCATGGTTATGACGGCGACATTGCCGCGCATATACAAAGAATATCTGAACCAACAGGGCGTGCCATTTGAAGAAAAACAATTTTTGTCGCCGCTAGAGCGCCATATGATAGAGATAAAAGAAGTACCGCTGCTAGAAGACGTAAAAACAATCATAGACAAAGGTAAGGATAAAAAAGTGCTGGTATTGGCAAATACAGTGGCCAGGGCCAGCGAGGTTTACAAAAGCATCAAGGAACGTGTAGATGATAACGAAAAAGGCAACGTCAACCTGCTCCATTCGCTGTTCATACAAAAAGATCGCGCTCAAAAAGAAGCCGAAGTGCAAAGATTTACATCAAGCGGCGGCCATGGCATCTGGGTGAGCACGCAGATAGTAGAAGCATCGCTTGATGTCGATTTCGATTATCTTTTCACTGAGATGTCGACATTGGACAGCCTGTTTCAGCGTTTTGGAAGATGCTACCGCAAGCGCTCTTTTAATTTGGATCATCCGAACATATATATTTATACCAAAAATGTAAGCGGTGTTGGATCGATATATGATAAAGATATTTGGGGATTTAGTATCGGATATTTGAACAACTATAACGATGCCATAGTGAGTGAACAAGCTAAAGTGGATATGGTGGATCAACTTTATTCAGAGGAGCAGCTCAAAGGTACAAAATTTATAGATGAATTTAAAAAATCATTGTCCTTTCTCGATGCCATTGTGGACTATGATTTCTGTAAAAACGAAGTGCAAAGCATATTTAGAAATATGAACAATATAACGGGTGTTCCAGTAGGCGTCTATGATCAAAACCGAGATTTGTTTGACGCATGCGAGAAAGAGAATGACAAGCTCAAGCGTGCTGGCTTGTATAGGGAGATTCGCAAGCTTACGATAGACGTTCCGGTTTATAAAGCCAAAGGCAGCGTGATAAGCCGATTAGGCGGCAGGTTAGACGACATATCTTTGCTAGATTGTAAATATAATAGTCAAGAAGGAGCGGTGTTCAGCAAAAATGGAGGAATTATCGCCGATAGCATCGGTTAATGAAGATGCAGATGAATTTGATTTCTCGGCTTTAAAGGTTCAAGCGATCAAGGTGAATTACTATTATGTTTGCAAGCGCAAGCTTTGGCTCTTTGACAAAGGTATAAGCATGGAGCGAGAAAGCGATGCCGTACTTGAAGGCAAAGTGCTTCACCAAAGCGCGTATCCTCAAGAAGAAAACCGAGAGGTCATGGTAGATGATCTGCTTAAAATTGACATAATGGATGATGGTTATATAAGGGATATCAAAAAATCGAGTAAGATGCAAAAATGCGATATAATGCAGATAGCGTATTACTTATTTTATCTAAAACAAATGGGCGTAGAAAAACGCGGAACGATAAATTATGTAAAAGAACGGCGCATTGAAGAAATAGAATTAAACGATGAGCTTGAAGCCGAGATAGAAAACGCTTTATTAAACATACGCGATATTTTAAAGCTGAGCAGACCACCTTATAGGGAAAAGTTACCTTATTGCAAGAAATGTGCGTATTATGCATTTTGCTATATAGGGGAGATAGACGATGAAGCATGATTATTATATTTTTATAAATGGCAGGATAAAGCGCAGGGACAATACTGTTTTCCTTGAATATGGTGAGGATCAGAGAAAATATCTGCCTATCGAAAATATAGATATGATACATATTTTCGGTGAAGTGGATTTAAACAGCAAATTGCTCGATTACATTTCCCAATATGGCGTGATCATAAATTTCTATAACTATTACGGCTATTATTCGGGCAGTTATTGCCCGCGCAAGCGCAATGTTTCCGGCTACTCTCTTGTCAACCAGGCGCAGCATTATATCGATTCGGAAAAACGCCTGTTTTTGGCCAAACAATTTATTATATCTGCTATATTTCATATGAAGCGCAATCTCAGACATTACGATGATATGCAACGCTATATAGATGCTATAGATGATGAACAGCGCAAGATTGGCGAAGCATCAGATATAACGTCGCTTATGGGCATAGAGGGCACGGCCAGAAACATATACTACTCAGCCTTCAATGGTATATTGAAATATGGATTTAAGATGGAAAAGCGCGAGCGGCGGCCGCCTAATGATCCGGTTAACGTCCTAATATCATTTGGCAACAGCTTGATGTATACCACAGTGCTTTCTGAAATATATAAAACGCAACTAGACCCTACCATAAGCTACCTGCATGAACCTTCAACCAGGCGCTTTTCACTATCGCTCGACATAGCTGAGCTTTTCAAGCCGCTAATAATTGACCCTCTCATATTTTATGTTGTCAATAACAAAATTATCAGCCTTAGCGATTTTGAAAATTACGAAGGCGTGTGCATGCTTAGCGAAGAGGGCAAGAAAAAGTTCATACGCGAATATGACAATAAGCTTGCCACTACGATAAAGCATAGGAAGCTCAATAGGAATGTTTCTTATCGAAGCTTTATTAGATTAGAGTGTTACAAAATCATAAAACATATTATAGATGATGAAACATATAAACCACTAAAAGCATGGTGGTAGCTATCTATGTATATTATTTTGACATATGACGTAAGCGAAAGAAAGGTTGCGGCGGTAAATAAACTGCTCAAAAAATATCTCACATGGACGCAAAATTCTGTATTCGAGGGAGAGCTTAGCAAAGGTTTGCTAAAAAAGTGTTTAAGCGAAGTGAGAAAAATCATAAACAAAAATGAAGACTCTGTATATGTGTATACAGTAGAAATAGCGGATCATCTCAAAAAAGAAGTTATAGGCATTCAAAAAAATTATGATGATATAATAATTTAACTTCATTTTATCTTATCTGTTGCAGCAAAGTTTATATTGCGCTTAATCGCGTTTTTTGCCTAAAAATTGAGCAATATAAGCTTTAACTCATGAATATATATAAAATGATTATTACCTCACTGCAAAAAACATCAAAAACACGAATTTGCAGAAAGCTAACAAAAGTTGATATAATGCTATTTGCTTTCACTCAACAAATGCTTAGGTTTATCTTAACAACGTGGGATGTAAAGCTTGTGACTTCGCATCGTCCCATGATACTCTAACTCGGTTTATCTTAACAACGTGGGATGTAAAGAGATCTTTCAGCAGGTCGGCGGCCTCTCCGTGCACCTGGGTTTATCTTAACAACGTGGGATGTAAAGACTTTATTTGCTTATATTATACTCTTTCGGAGAAAAGAGGTTTATCTTAACAACGTGGGATGTAAAGTGAAAGCGCTTTTAAGTGGCTTGATACGAACTTCTTTAGGTTTATCTTAACAACGTGGGATGTAAAGTAGCAAAAGGCAATGAGCAGCTATTGCGCGGCGTGTTGGGTTTATCTTAACAACGTGGGATGTAAAGACGTCGTGAGCTTTTTGCCGCACAGCCTTAACAGTGGTTTATCTTAACAACGTGGGATGTAAAGTATTGAGTGTATATATGTTTTGCTCCTTTTATCTCTGGTTTATCTTAACAACGTGGGATGTAAAGATGCCGTACCCGTTAGGCAGCGGTATCGCTGTACCAGGTTTATCTTAACAACGTGGGATGTAAAGGTTGCTACTGACTCTTGTATCAGATCGCGAATAGTAGGTTTATCTTAACAACGTGGGATGTAAAGCCACCTATATGTGCAGCCACCTGATGCCACGACAGTCCGGTTTATCTTAACAACGTGGGATGTAAAGACAGCCCCGAGTCTATCAATGACGGTTTTTAAAGAGGGTTTATCTTAACAACGTGGGATGTAAAGGCAACCTGCTTTAATGTTGTTTATCATAACAATTATGGGGTTTATCTTAACAACGTGGGATGTAAAGTAAAACTTTCTGGCGTTGTTTCAATAACATGCTTACCGGGTTTATCTTAACAACGTGGGATGTAAAGCATAGAGAACGGTATAAATGATTTGCATAATGGTACGGTTTATCTTAACAACGTGGGATGTAAAGCAAAATAATCGATATATTAAGTGAGATATCAAAAGCGGTTTATCTTAACAACGTGGGATGTAAAGGCGTAGACAACATGTCGCATTGGCCGATTATGTTTAGGTTTATCTTAACAACGTGGGATGTAAAGTATATTATCAGTTCGTTGCCTGTCAGCATATATAAGCTGGGTTTATCTTAACAACGTGGGATGTAAAGCAAAATAATCGATATATTAAGTGAGATATCAAAAGCGGTTTATCTTAACAACGTGGGATGTAAAGGTATTAGTTATATAAACCGTCACATCATTTTTAGAGGTTTATCTTAACAACGTGGGATGTAAAGTATTAAACTCGATGATGATTTTAAGGATTATCCTAACAATAAGCCAGCTTTATTAATTGCAAAATGCATCTTCATGGCGTATAATCATGACATGGAAACTATTATAATAGATATTGATCCCCAAAACATAGATGAAAAATCTATAAAAAAGGCTGCAGAGCTTATAAAAAAAGGTGAGGTAGTAGCATTTCCTACGGAGACTGTATATGGCTTAGGAGCTAATGCCTTGGATGCCAATGCTGTGCAACGCATATTTAAAGCTAAAGGCAGGCCGTCCGATAATCCTCTCATAGTTCATATAGCAGATATATCGATGCTAGAGGATGTAGTAACAGAGGTTCCTCATAAAGCGCGATTATTGATGGAGAAGTTTTGGCCAGGGCCGCTTACCATAATAATGAAAAAACATCATAAAATTCCATATGAGGTTACAGCCGGGTTAGATACGGTAGGCGTGCGAATGCCGGATAACCCGATAGCATTAGCGTTGATACGTTGCGCTGGCGTACCTATAGCAGCGCCAAGTGCTAATTTATCAGGATTGCCTAGCCCGACTAAGCCTGAACATGTTATTGCTGATATGCAAGGCCGAATTGCTGCTATAATAGCGGGAGGCTCGTGCAAAGTGGGGCTGGAGTCTACAGTATTGGATTTAAGTGGTGAAGAGCCAGTGCTGTTTAGGCCAGGAGCTATAACTCCGGCTATGTTAGAAGACGTTATAGGCCCAATAAAATTGACATCGGGCATATTAAAGCCTGTAGAGTTGCAAGGAGCTGTGCCATCGCCAGGGATGAAATATAAGCATTATTCCCCTAAAGCTCGCGTTATAGTGGTAGAGGGCCCAATAGATAAAGTACCAGAAAAAATACTTCAAGAAGCAGAGCATTACGTTAAAGATGGCTATAAGGTGGGCATAATGGCTACAGAACAGACAAGGGCAAGGTACAAAGATTATGACGTTATAGTGGTAGGAAACAGAGAAGATCCGGCGAGTATAGCGGCGTCTCTTTTTAATGCGCTGCGCCGTTTTGATGAAATGGGTGCCGATATAGTGCTGGCCGAAGGGGTAGAAGCCTCGGGCCTTGGTTTGGCCATCATGAACCGATTAATTAGATCGGCGGGCTTTAATGTAATATATATGAGGTAGTTATGATTAACGCTATACTTTTCGTGTGCACTGGCAATACGTGCCGCAGCCCTATGGCTGAGGCAATAGCAAAATATATATTTGAAAAAAATGATAAAGGATTAGAAACTATAAAAGTAAGGTCAGCAGGATTGTTTGCGATAAAAGGCCAGTCTGTGTCAGAGCATGCTATACAAGCGTTGCGGTATTTAGGCATACCCATAGACGGGAAACAAAGTTGCGCGCTAGACTTAAAAAGCGTTGAAGAAGCCGATCTTATATTGACAATGACTGAACAGCATAAACAAGCTGTGCTCGCGATGTTTCCAGAGGCACGCAAAAAGATTTTTACGCTTAAAGAATATGCGGGATGCGACGGCGTGGATATACATGATCCTTATGGCGGCACTGTTGAAGATTATATAGAGTGCGCTGAGGATATAAAAGATGCAATATCGTGCCTTGCGCAAAAGATAAGGGGGAATGCCTAATTTGCGGTTTCGGCTAGCGCTTCTTGGTATGCTTTTAAAGTTTCTGCATCAAAACATACTATATATACTTTTTCTATAGAGTTGTTACTTTCCAAAAAACGTTTTATTTCATTTATAGCTATTTTGGCAGCGCGCTTTACTGGAAAGCCATATGCTCCAGTGCTTATAGAAGGAAAGGCTATCGTCTTTATACCGTGCTCTACTGCTAATTTGAGCGAATTGCGGTAACATGAAGCTAAAAGTTCGTCTTCATTATTATTGCCGCCTTTCCATATCGGGCCTACTGTGTGTATGACATACTCTGCTGGCAAATTATACCCCTTGGTTATTTTAGCTTGGCCAGTAGGGCAGCCTCCTAGTTTTCGGCATTCTTCCAAAAGCTGAGGGCCGGCAGCCCGGTGTATTGCTCCGTCTACGCCGCCGCCTCCTAAAAGAGAGTTGTTTGCTGCATTCACTATTGCGTCAACTTCTACCTTTGTGATATCGTTAAGCATTACTTCAATACGTTTCATTGAACCTACCTCCGTTGTCTAAATTATAGCGCATTATATGGGTTTCATCAATGGGCATAGCTTAACCTAAAGATTTTTCAGGCATTCTTGTTCTTTTATTATAAATATTATAGAATATATATGTTTTAAAAACTGTTAAAGAAGGTGTGCGATTTGATTATTGCTTTAGGCAGCGACCATGCCGGCTTTCCCTTAAAAGAGGATATAAAAGGTCATCTTCAGCAGAAAGGTGTTGAAGTCAAGGATTACGGTTGTTATAGCCCGGAATCCGTGGATTACCCTGATATAGCTGAGATAGTGGCTTTGGCTGTAGTGCATGGAGAATGCGATAAGGGAATATTGATATGTGGAACTGGTATAGGAGTTTCCATAGCGGCAAATAAGGTGCCTGGTATACGCGCGGCATTATGCGGCGATACATTTTCTGCTAGGGCTGCAGCAGAGCATAACGATGCCAATATAATAACATTGGGGCAAAGAGTTACCGGACCTGGTCTTGCCATGGATATTGTCGATGCATGGCTTTCTTCTGCCTTCTTAGGAGGTAGACACAAACAGCGTGTGGATAAGATAACAGCGCTTGATAAAAAATATGGCCGATGCCTGACGGAGGGAAATAGATGAATGAAGATAACGTTACAGTATTAGATCATCCTCTAATACAGCACAAACTTACACTATTGCGCGACAAAAGTACCGGGCCTAAAGAATTCCGCGAGCTTTTAGATGAAATATCAATGCTTATGGCCTATGAGGTGACGCGCGATTTACCTCTTAAAGAGGTGGAGATAGAAACACCTATGGGGAAAGCTCGCAGCCGCGTTATATCTGGCAAAAAACTTGCGGTAATAGCCATATTAAGGGCGGGCCTTGGCATGACCGACGGCATACTTCGTTTGGTACCAGCTGCAAAAATAGGTCATATAGGCTTATACAGAGATCCAGACACTTTAAAACCTGTCGATTATTACTGCAAGCTTCCGAATGATATAGAAGAGCGGGATGTAATATTGGTGGATCCAATGCTCGCTACCGGGGGTTCGGTAAATGAGGCTATAAAGCTACTAAAGCAAAAACGCGCTAAGAGCATAAAGCTTATGTGCCTTATTGCTTCGCGGCAAGGCATAGACTACATAACGCAGCAGCACCCAGATGTTCATATATACACAGCAGCTATAGATGAAAAACTGAATGAGCATGGTTACATAGTGCCTGGTTTGGGAGATGCTGGAGACAGACTATTCGGCACTAAGTGATTAAATCAAATCGGGTAGCTTAAGCTGCTTTTAAACTTTAGGGGGAATAAAAATGAGGCCGTCATGGGACGAATATTTCATGAATATGGTGGAGATAGTCAAAACGCGTTCAACGTGTTTGCGCCGCCAGGTGGGGGCAATAATAGTTAAAGATAAACGCATTTTAGCAAGTGGTTATAATGGGGCACCGTCTGGCGTAAGGCACTGTGACGAGGTGGGATGCTTGAGAGAGCAGATGCATATACCCTCTGGGCAGCGCCAGGAATTATGCCGCGCTATTCATGCTGAGCAAAATGCCATAGCGCAAGCGGCTGTTATGGGCGTTAGCGTAAAAGACGCTACAATATATATAACAACTCAGCCATGCGTCATATGTGCTAAAATGATAATAAATGCCGGTATAAAGCGTATAGTATATAAAGGCGATTATCCGGATACGCTTGCCATGGATTTGCTGCGTGAAGCAGGCATAGAAGTTGCGCGTTTTGATGGCAAAGAGCTTATTAAAGTTAGATTAGAGCCGATGCCTAATCCTGAAGCAATCAATGAGCGCGAAGAATGAATGTGAAAAATTTATAAAAATAAATATTTAAAATTGGAGGTATTTTACGAATATGTTAGTAACTACAAAGGAAATACTTGACAAAGCCCGTGAGAAGGGATATGCTATAGGTGCATTTAATATGAGCAATATGGAGATTCTTCAAGCCATCGTTCAAGCTGCTGAAAATGAAAACTCACCTGTAATAGTTCAAGCGAGCCAGGCTGCTTTGAAATATGCGGGAGTAGATTACATAGAAGCTATGGCGACATTGGCTGCTCAAAAAGCTTCCGTTCCAGTAGCTTTGCATCTAGATCATGGTACTGATTTCGAACTTATTATGCAATGTATACGTCATGGTTTCACCTCTGTAATGATAGACGGTTCAAAATATCCGTTTGAAGAAAATGTCGCTATAACAAAGAAAGTTGTGGAAATAGCCCATGCCGTAGGCGTATCAGTAGAAGCAGAGCTAGGTAGAATAGGCGGTACAGAGGATCATATAACGGTTTCCGAAAGAGATGCTTTGTATACAGATCCTGATGAAGCTGTAAGGTTTGCTCAAGAAACTGGCGTGGACAGTCTGGCCATATCAATAGGCACCGCACATGGTGTATATAAAGGAGAGCCCAAGCTCGATTTTGATAGATTGTCTGAAATTCGCAACATACTGAACATACCCATAGTACTGCATGGAGCGTCGGGTGTACCGGATGAGAGCATACGCGAGGCAGTAAAGAGAGGCGTTTGCAAAATAAATATAGACACTGAAATCCGTCAGTCTTTTACAGAGGCTTTGCGGAAGTTGATTGCTGATAATCCTTCTGAATACGATCCGCGCAAAATACTAGGGGCTACCAGAGAGGCCATGATTAAAACTGTAAGCGGGAAAATGCGCCTGTTTGGTTGCGCAGGTCAGGCAAAATAGATTTTGAGATTCGAGAAAGGGGAATTTTAAAAATGAAACTTTTTATAGATACAGCAAATGTCGATGAGATAAAAGAGGCCAATGACTGGGGTGTTATATGCGGCGTTACGACTAATCCGTCGCTTATAGCAAAAGAAGGCAGGGATTTCATAGAGGTTTTGAAGGAAATATGCAATATAGTAGATGGCCCTATAAGCGCCGAGGTTATAAGCATGCAGCATGAAGGCATGGTGGAAGAAGCGAGAAAGCTTGCCGCCATACATCCTAACATAATAATAAAGATACCTATGGTGCCGGAAGGACTAAAAGCTGTGAAGATCCTAACTAAAGAAGGCATAAAAACCAATGTCACGCTCATATTTTCTGCAGCTCAGGCTCTGCTTGCGGCTAGAGCTGGTGCAACTTATGTGAGCCCATTCGTAGGAAGGCTTGACGATGTAGGCAATGAGGGCATGCAAGTGGTAAGTGATATAGTTGAAATTTTTTCTATTCATGGCATTTCTACGCAGGTAATCGCCGCGAGCATAAGGCATCCAATTCATGTTTTGGAGGCTGCTAAAGCCGGTTCTGATATAGCAACGGTTCCATATAAAGTATTAAAACAGATGTTTGCCCACCCCTTGACAGATATAGGAATAGAGCGTTTCTTGAAGGATTGGGAAGGAGTAAACTTCAAGTTCTAAGGAGGATGATGCATTTTTGGATTTTGACAATTTAGAAGAAAAAGGCATATTTGAATTACGTGAAATAGGTCGGCAAGTAGGCGTAAAAGGCGTAACCCGCTATAGGAAGCAAGAGCTTTTGAATATGATAAAGCAAAAGCTCGATGAAATGCGCCAGCAATATATAGAAAATCAACCCGAACCAGTGCGTAAAGAAGCCGAACCCGTACAGGCGGAAGAAGAAAAAAAAGAAGAGATCGATGCTTTGCAGCCGGAAATAGAGGCGGAAGACATAGACATCGAACCAGTAGACATAGACATTGAACCTGAAGATATAGAAATAGAAGAAGAAATTGAGCCTGAACCTGAGAGAGAGCCTCAGGTTCAGCCTCACTATCAAAGACCTGCTGCATATAATCAACCAGCTACTAGAGCTGAACGTCCTGCTCAGCAGCCGGCGGAGCGCTATAATAGATGGGGAGCTGCTCAATCCAATCATTATCAACGCCAACCATACAATTCTCAGCAAAAAGGCGCTTCCATACCAGAATCCTTAAAAGAATTAGAATATGGCGACGCGGAAGGCGTGTTGGAGGTCTTGCCCGATGGTTATGGATTCTTGCGTTCAGAAAACTATCTTCCAGGGAATAGAGATGTCTATATATCGCAATCCCAAATAAGGCGTTTTAATTTAAAAACGGGTGATTTAGTAAAGGGTAAAACCAGACAGGCAAAAGAAGGCGAGAAATTTCAAGCCCTTCTTTATGTTACAAGTGTTAACGGCGAAGACCCTGAAGAGGCTTTAAAAAGGAAGCCGTTTGATGAGCTTACGCCTATTTTTCCGGACGAAAGGATAACTCTAGAGGATAAAGATAATCCGCAGGAACTTTCTACGCGTCTTATAGATCTCATATCGCCTATAGGTAAAGGCCAGCGCGGCCTTATAGTTTCCCCGCCAAAAGCGGGCAAAACAGTGCTTCTTAAAAAGATAGCTAACAGCATCACAAAAAATTACCCGGATATACATGTTATAGTGCTCCTTATAGACGAGCGCCCCGAAGAGGTCACCGATATGAAGCGATCTATTAAAGGAGAGGTAATATACTCGACATTTGATGAAATGCCGGAGCATCATGCCAAGGTATCGGAGATGGTGCTTGAGAGAGCAAAGCGTTTAGTAGAGCATAAAAAAGATGTTGTTATACTTTTAGACAGCATAACGCGCCTTTCAAGGGCATATAACCTCACTATCACGCCTACCGGGCGGAGCTTATCCGGGGGTTTAGACCCAGGTGCTTTATACAAGCCAAAGAAATTCTTTGGTGCAGCAAGAAACATCGAGGAGGGCGGCAGCCTTACCATAATAGCTACCGCTTTGATAGAGACTGGCAGCCGCATGGACGATGTTATATTTGAGGAATTTAAAGGCACAGGCAATATGGAAATATATCTCGATCGCAAGTTATCTGAGAAGCGCATATTCCCGGCTATAGATATAAATCGCTCTGGTACGCGCCGTGAAGAACTTCTGCTTTCTGCCAAAGAGATGGAATGCATTTGGGCTATACGCAAAGCGCTCAGCTCCATGGGTACGGCTGAAGTTACAGAATACCTGATAAGCAGGCTTATAAAGACCTCTTCCAATGAAGAATTCATAGACATGGTGAGAGACGGCTTGAGCAATCTGAGCACAGAGGAACGGGCCATACTTGCCAGATAAAGATATGGCGCTTTTACAATTAAAGGAATTAGTGGAAGAGGTAACCAATTGCACAAAATGCCCCCTCGCCCAAAGCCGCACGCACGTGGTTTTTGGCGAGGGTAATTTGCATGCCCGCTTGATGTTTGTAGGTGAAGGCCCGGGCAAGGATGAAGACTTACAGGGCCGCCCCTTTGTCGGAAGGGCAGGCCAGCTTTTAGATGCCATGTTAGAGGCTATAGATATAAAGCGTGCAGAGGTATATATAACTAATATAGTAAAATGCCGGCCACCTAACAATCGCGTTCCAGCGCCTGCCGAAGCTAGGGCATGCCTGCCTTATTTGCGCAATCAGGTAGCAATAGTGAAGCCTAAAATAATAGTGTGTTTAGGCGCTACTGCTGCTAAATACATAATAGATCCGAATTTTAAAATAACTCAGCAACGAGGTCAGTGGATAGAGCGTAAGGGCTATTATATAATCGCGACATTTCACCCGGCGGCTATACTTAGAGACCCGAGCAAAAAAAAGCCGGCCTGGGAAGATTTCATACTTATAAAAGAAAAATATCTTGCGGAAGGATAATTGAATGAAGGGAGACAAAAGCTTTTTAGAAGCGTTAAGAAACAAAACGCTGTTATGCGATGGCGCTACAGGCACTATGCTTCGCCAACGCGGCGTTAAAAGCGATGATTGCCTGGAATATCTCGTTATAACTCATCCTGATATGGTCTTGGCACTACATAAAGACTATATTAAGGCAGGAGCTGATGCGGTAGAGACGAATACTTTCGGAGCTAACGCTATAAAGCTCGCGGCTTACGGATTAGAAGATAAAGTTGACGAGATAAATGAACAAGCAGTTAGATTAGCTAAAAAAGCGGCTGGGAATAATGCATATGTACTCGGTTCAGTAGGCCCTATAGGAGTGCCCATGAAGCCGGTGGGGGATGTGGATGCTGACAGCGTTTATAAAATATATAGACAGCAGATGAGAACATTATGCGCTGAAGGTGTCGATGCTATTATAATTGAGACCATGGGCAATACATTAGAAGCGCAACTGGCTATAATGGCAGCAAAAGATGAGTCAGCGGAGATACCTGTTATATGCCAATTTTCATTACTGCCAGATGGATGCGATATATCAAACGAAAACTTAGAAGACATTGCCGAGTTTTTAAAAAATTCGGATGCTGACGTTATAGGGCTGAATTGCGGATGTGGGCCACGCGATATGTTGGATTTTATGAAATATATAGTTCGATATGTCGAAGGCCAAAAATTATTGTCTATACAGCCTAATGCGGGTTTTGCCTATTATGCACAAGGCAAGCTTTATTATAAAGCTGACGCGGAATATTTCGCTTCCTATGTAAAAGATTATGTAGCGTTAGGCATAAACCTTATAGGGGGTTGTTGCGGCACTACGCCGGAATACATAGCTGCCATGAGAAAAGCCTTAGACGAATTGGCAAAAGGCACCGCTAAAAGCCTTCCTGACATTGAAGTAGTGGCCGCTGCTAAAGAAAAATCCGCTGAAAGCGGAAATTTAAATGCGGATAATATTCTAACCAAGATAAATCAGAAATTTGCGGTAACAGTAGAAATGGATCCCCCTAAGGGGACTAACATAAAAAAAGCTATAGAGGGAGCGCGCCTTCTCAAATCATGCGGCGTGGATGCGGTAAATATAGCTGACAGCCCGATGGCCAGGGTAAGGGTAAGCCCAATAGCATTAGCTGCGCGCGTTAAGCAGGAAGTTGGATTAGACGCTATATTGCATTTTACATGCAGGGACCGCAACCTCATAGGCATTCAGTCTGAATTAATAGGCGCCGCTGTACTGGGCATTAACAACGTATTGGCTTTAACCGGCGATCCCCCTTCTATAGGTGATCACCCTGCAGCGACAGCGGTATTTGATATAACTTCGGAAGGCCTTGTTTATATATTAAACTCGCTGAACCATGGCCGTGATTATATGGGCAACGAAATGGACGGTGCTACCAACTTTGCTATAGGAGTGGCTTTTAATCCGAATGCTGATAACTTAGAAGCGGAGATAGGTAAGCTAGAGAAAAAAATAGAAAATGGCGCAGACTTTATACAGACTCAACCTATATACGATAGGCAAACGGCTGAAAAAATGATGAAGGAAATAGGCCTTTATAATAAACCTGTCCTTATGGGTATATTACCGCTTAGAAGCTATAAGCATGCGGAGTTTTTGCATAACGAGGTACCGGGCATAACTATACCCGATTCTATTCGAACGCGCATGAGAAAAGCGGGGGATGCTGCGCTCGAGGAAGGTGTGGCCATAGCAGCAGAGCTGATCAAGCAGTGCAAAGATTTAGTGAACGGTGTTTATATAATGCCGCCTTTTGAACGGTATGATATGGTAGAGATGATAATGAATGCGATAGCCCGGTGTTAAACCGGGCTTAACTTTTTAATTATATTTTTCTAAAAGAAGGCTTTAATTGCTCAAAAGTGGTGATATATTTAAAACCGGCATTTCGAGCGATATCATAAGCAAGGTCAAATTTATAAGCTATATATTCGGTACTATGAGCATCCGAACCTATTGTTAATATTTCGCCGCCCAGGTCTTTATAACGCTGTACAAATTCCGGAGTGGGCATCGTTGAATTTAGGCCGTACCGAAAGCCGGATGTGTTTATCTCTATGCCTTTGCCATTTTCTATAAGCCATTTCAATATCTCATCTAATATATCAGCGTAATCGGCATAACGCATGTCCTTGTCTTCATAGCTGCCATATCGCCTTATAACATCTATATGGCCGAGCACACAAAAAGGATCGAATTTTTTTATATTGGCGTACATATCTTCGAGATACCTGCGATATGCTTCTTTTTTGGTTTTGTTACAGCAAAAATCCCCGTTATCTAAGTCTAACTTGTCTACCACATGCGTTGATGCTATAATATAGTCAAACCGGTAGGCAGATGCTACTTCGGCTGATTGTTGCAGTGTGTGCGGCTGCAGGCCAATTTCTATGCCTTTTCTGATTTTTAGCTCAGAGGCATATTTTACCTGCACGATGCTGCACTGCTCTACGTACTTGTCAAAATCTATCATAAATTGTTCATCGAAACCAGGATAATCTATGTCAAGATGGTCAGTGAAAGCTATCTCGCTTAAGCCTAGCTCGATAGACCGCTGACAAGCCTGGTCCATACTCATATTAGAGTCCGTGGAGAAATTAGAGTGTATATGGTAATCGTACATAAAACCCTCCATGTAATAGTATCTTTTATTACATTACCATTATACATGAGCTGTCAAGCGGCCCTGCGATGGCTAATAAATTACACGATGTTAAGGAGAGGTGACTATGGAATCGGATATTAAAAATTTGCAGAAATATTTGGCCTATAAGCCAAAGCTAGCTTGGGATGTACTTAGGGACAGAAACGACGAAATATTTGAATTTTGCCGCGGCTATATGGATTTCCTTAACCGAGCCAAGACCGAACGTAGGTGCGCAGCTGAGATAAAATATATAGCTGAACAGAACGGTTTTGTACCGTTAGAGCGTTTGAAACAAGATAACGTGAAGCTTATGCCGGGGGCTAAGGTATACTTCATGCAGCGTAACAAAACCATAGCGTTAGCAGTGATAGGGAAAGGACCTTTGGAAGACGGCCTTAATTTAATAGGGTCTCATATAGATGCACCGCGTCTGGATTTGAAGCAAAAACCGCTATATGAAGATGAAGGATTAGCTCTTTTGGATACTCATTACTACGGCGGCATAAAGAAATACCAGTGGGTCATAACCCCGCTCGCAATATATGGCACCATTATAAAGGCCGATGGTTCTAAAGTTGAAATAAGCATGGGGGAGAAAGAAAGCGATCCAATATTTTGCATAACAGATTTATTGCCGCATTTAGCCAAATCTCAGATGGAAAAGAAGATGGCAGAGGGGATAACTGGAGAAGGCTTAAACGTTTTGGTTGGCAGCATGCCTATTGATATTCCTGAAGAAGAACGTGAAAATGCGAAGGAAAGAATCAAGCTAGCAGTGTTACAGATGCTGCAGCAAAAATATGGTATAACTGAAGAAGACTTCATAAGCGCGGAGATAGAATTGGTCCCTGCCTTTAATGCCCGCGATCTGGGCTTTGACCGTAGCATGATATTATCATATGGCCAGGACGACCGAGTATGCGCGTATACTTCTCTTCAGGCGCTGCTATCACTTTCTAGTCCGGAAAAAACGTGTGTTGCACTTTTTGCGGATAAAGAAGAAATAGGGAGTGTTGGCAATACCGGGATGGAATCATTTTTCCTTGACCGTTTTATATCCGAGCTAGCAGCTCTAGAGGGCAAATACAGCGAACTTACGGTTAAACGTACATTATTGAACACAAAAGCGCTATCTGCTGATGTAAGCGATGCATTAGACCCTAATTATGCTGAAGTGGAGGACAGGCGCAATGCTGCGTATATAGGCAGGGGGGTTACCGTAAATAAGTATACGGGTTCGCGGGGCAAATATGGGGCCAGTGACGCTCACGCTGAGTTCATTGGCGAGGTCCGCAAAGTATTTAACGACAGCGGTATAGTATGGCAAGCTGGAGAACTAGGCAAAGTTGATGAAGGCGGCGGCGGTACTATAGCTATGTTTCTCGCGCGCTATGGTATGGACGTGCTAGATTGTGGCGTGCCATTGTTAAGTATGCATGCTCCTTTAGAGGTATCTAGTAAAGTTGACGTTTATACGACGTATAAGGCGTATAAAGCTTTTTATGAAAAGATAAAATAATTATAATATAAGGCGCGGCCATGGCTTGACGAATGGTTGCGCCTTATATTATAATAAATGCACTTTAACGGTTTATCACTTTATTATAATAAAGTAAATTGGAGTTGAAACTAATGGAAAGTTGGAAATTATATATACCAGAAGGTACACAGGACTATCTTATAGACGAATGCTATAACAAAGAGCGTTTAGAGAGAAAATTTATGGACTTATTTCACCGCTGGGGCTATAGATCAGTAGAAACGCCTATGTACGAATATTATGATGTATTTAGCGACAGCAGCAAGTACAAACAGCAAGAAGAGATATTAAAGTTTGTGGATAGAAATGGCAGGATAGTGGCGCTTAGACCGGATATGACAGTGCCGGTGGCACGCATGGTAGCCACTAAAATGGCATCGGAGTTAATGCCGCTTCGCTTATGCTATTGCGGTGATGTATTTCGCTATGATGATTTGCAAGCAGGGCGGCAAAGGCAATTTACGCAGGTAGGCGCTGAACTCATTGGGAAGGGTTCGGTATTGGCTGATGCTGAAATAGTTGCTATGGCGGTGACTGCTTTAAAAGAGGTGAATTTGGATAATATACATGTTGTTATAGGGCATGTTGGAGTATTCAAAGCGATAATAGAACGCAGCGGCATAGGATGGGATTGTGCAGCTCGCATAAGCCGTCTGATAGACCAAAAAAATATGCCGGCATTGGAGACGGCGCTTGAAGAAATGGGAGTAGATAACGATTACAAAAAAATGTTGATAGAACTTCCGCGCTGGTTCGGCAAGATGAGCATGTTAAACGAATTAAAAGAAACCATAAAAGAGCCTATGGTCGCGGCGGCTGTCGATGAGGTTTACCGAATATATGAAGTATTGGCGGCATGGGGTATGGAAGAGATTGTATCTGTGGATTTAAGCATACTGCCCGATCTCGATTATTATACTGGTATGGTGTTTAATGCCTTTGTAGCAGAGCTTGGCTACTCAATATGTGGCGGAGGTCGTTACGATAACCTTTTGTCTAATTTTGGGGCAGATCTGCCTGCAACTGGCTTTGCCGTAGGTATAAAGCGCCTTATGTTAGCCTTAGAAAGGCAAGGCAAGTTACAGCTTGCACCGCCGAGCGATTATCTTGTAGTTTATGATAGGGATAACATGAAATGGGGGTTGGAGCAGGCGATGAAATTGCGTAAGCAGGGATTTGACGTGATTATGGAGTCAATAGAGGACATAGATGACATTGAAGATTATGCTAAAAGCAAGGGCATAAAAAATATTTTAAAAACACTTGCTTTTTAAAAGCATAAGCTGTATAATCCCATCTTCGACAGTTGCAAGAGAATATGATGCATTAGATCCGCTAG
>ENA-UPSB01000454-UPSB01000454.1-bioreactor-metagenome-genome-assembly--contig:-NODE-454-length-68759-cov-6.462011_pt1 | contig 68759 bp, 58 predicted proteins | sample MGYA00238182_ERZ773286 | MGnify/ENA primary metagenome ERZ773286 (study PRJEB29026, sample SAMN07631240) | bioreactor metagenome | isolation source: Switchgrass digestor | place: USA: Dartmouth... | reverse complement strand
CCAGCACCGCCATCGCCTCGCCCGTGCCCCGGCCCACCCGGGCCAGCACGTGGCGGAGCACGCCGGTGTGGGTGCGCTCGTCGTAGATGCGCACGCCGTACCGCTCGGCCAGGGCCTTGACCTCGGCCATGATGCGGTTGCCCAGCGGGTGCTGGATCTGGCACTGGTCGATGTCGACTACACGGTGCGTGCCCGGGGCGAAGAAGCCCGCGATCACCCGGCCGGCTCGCCAGCCCACCGGGAACTGCGCCTTGTTCCGATAGTGCCAGGGATCGGCCATGCCCAGCGTCGGGTGGACCGTCACCCCGCTGAGCTTGCCCAGCCGCTCGAGGGCGTCCGCCACCTGCTGCCGCTTCAGCCGGAGTTGCGCCGCGTAGGCGATGTGCTGGAGCTGGCAGCCGCCGCACTCGCCCACCACCGGGCAGGGCGAGGCCACTCGGTCCGGCGAGGGCTCCTCCACCCTCACCAGCGCCGCCCGGGCGTAGTTCTTCTTCACTTCCTGCACGCGCGCCAGCAGGCGGTCGCCGGGGGCGCCGCCTGGCACGAAGATGGTCAGTCCCTCGTAACGGGCCACGCCCTCGCCGCTGCTGCCGAGGCCGTGCACCGTCACCGTAATCTCCTGCCCGGGACGAACCGGGCGCTGCGCCGTCTCTTGCTTGCTCATAGCCAGAGTGTACCACACGGATGACGGAAACGTGCACACGTGCGCCGCCCGGCATCGGCCCGAACGCAGACCGTATCCACAGAGCCCGGGGGTCCGGTCCCCCGGGCTGCTGTGCCTGAACAGCGCACGCGTACCCCCGGATTGGCGGCCTGGTCACTACGCCCCCCGCCGCCGGCCATCTGCCGATGCCCGCTCCGCCTTCTGCGCCGAGAACCACTGCAGCGTCTCCCGGAAGGCCGCGGCCAGGTCGGTGGGCACCAGCCCCAGCTCTCGGCGGGCCTTCTCGTCGCTCACGATCCAGGGCGCAGTCCAGTTGCGGATCTCGTTGGGGTGCACCAGCGCCCGCCGCCGGAAGGTGAGCCGGGCACCCAGCGTGACCAGCCACGCCGCCCCCATCAGTACCGGCACGGGCATGGCCCAGCGGGGGCAGCGCCCGCCACTCACCTGCGCCAGGAGGCCCAGGAGCTGCTCCTGCGTCAGGTTGGGCCCGACCAGGTTGTAGACCTCCCCCGAGCGGCCCTTCTCCATGGCCGCCACAGTGCCCCGCACCACATCCCGCACGAAGACCAGGTTCACCACCGCCTGGGACGAGCCCAAGTAGAAGGGCAGCCGGCCGGTCTTCACCATCCAGATCAGCGTGTTCATCCCGTCAGGATCGCCGGGGCCGAAGACCGCGCTGGGGCGCACCACCACCACCTCGAGCCCCCGGTCCCGGTACGAGAGCGCCAGGCGCTCCTGCTCCAGCTTGGTAATGCCGTACGCGTCGGGAAGTGGGGCGGGCTCGTCCTCCTCCGTGCGAGCCCGGTGGCGGCCGTTTGCGTCCACCACCGCCGGCCCGCCGGCCGCGATGGACGACATGTGGACCACCCGCTTCACCCCGGCGGCGACGCAGGCATCGAGCAGGTTCCGGGTGCCCTCCACGTTGACGGCCCGCATCCGCCGGAGCGACCCCTGGAAGTTGATGCGGGAGGCCAGGTGGTAGACGCGCTCCACCCCGGTCACCGCCCGCTCCAGGGAGGCGGGGTCCTGCAGGTCGCCCACCGCCACCTCGAGCCGGTCCACAAGCGGCCCGAACACCGCCTCCGCCTTCTCCCGGGAGCGGACGAGGATGCGCACCCCCTGTCCCGCATCCAGGAGATGCCGCGTCAGTTGCTCGCCGATGAAGCCGGTGGCACCGGTCACCAGAATCAACAGCCACGCCCCCTTTCCGCAGGTTCTTTCAATCTTCAACATCACCGTGTGCAGTTCCTACGGAGAAGGCTGCGCGCCAGAACGGCCACCGGCCCCGGCGCGGTGTTCGCCGGGGCCGGGTGAGCGCCGGTGTGGGCCAGGCGGATGCGGCCAGTGGCCCGATCGCCGCGCCGGGGTCCGGGTCAGCTGGGCGGCGGTCCGTCCGGGGGTGCAGATGAGCCCGGTGGCCGCTCATCCGGCTGCCGGGCGAAGTGGTCCGGCCGGGCCCCCGGGTCCGGGTCGGGCAGCTCGCCCACCTCCATGCGGAAGTCCGGCTCGTCCGGCGGGATGCGAAGCCCGCGCGCGTTCCCGGAGGCATAGGTCGGCATCTTCGCCACCTCCCGCCGGCCCCGGGGGCGGGCGTTCCGGAGCGAGGCGAACAGGAACAGAACCAGTCCCAGCCCGATGACTCCCCACAGTGCCAGTGACAACACGTCCATCGACCTCCGGTTCTGGTGTGTCCATTCCCAGGGCCAGTGTCCGTATTGCCGGTGGTTTTTATTCCCGCCCGTTCTGCGGCGCAGCCCGCAAGGGGCCGATCCCGGCGGCCCCTTCGGCCAGCGTGACAGCGGCGCGCCGGGCCTTGGAAAACAGAACACCCCCGCCGCTGCCGTGCGGCAAGGGGTGTCGGTGCTGCGTGGCTACTCCTTGGCGGCCTGCTCCTCCAGGGCCTGGGTGACCAGCTTCAGGGCCAGCTGCGGGTTGGCCCGCCCGCGGGTGCGCTTCATGATCTGGCCCACGAACCACTGGGCGGCCGACTGCTTGCCGGCCTTCCAGTCCTCGAAGACCTTCGGGTTGGCAGCCACCACCTCGCGGGCGATCGCGAGCAACTCGCCCTCGTCCGCGACCTGGGTGAGGCCCTCCTCCTTCACGATGGTCTCGGCGTCCTTGCCGGTCTCCACCATCTTCTCGAAAACCGTCTTGGCGATCTTGCCGGTGATGGTGCCCTTGTCGATCAGCTGCAGCATGCCCACCAGCTGCTCGGGCGTGACGGGGATCTGCTCGGGGCCCAGCCCCTTCTCGTTCATCACCCGGTTGAGCTCGTTGATCTGCCAGTTGGCGATCGTCTTGGCCTGACCGCCGCCGGCCAGCTCCACCGCCTGCAGGAACCACTGCGCGAATTCCCGCTCGGAGGCAATGATCGAGGCGTCGTACGCCGAGAGGCCGTAGTCGTTCATCAGGCGGGCCATCACGGCGTCGGGCAGCTCAGGCAACGCGGCCCGGACGCGCTCGATGTCCGCGTCGGAGATCACCACAGGCGGCAGATCGGGCTCGGGGAAGTAGCGGTAGTCCTCCGCATCCTCCTTGGAGCGCAGGAGCACGGAGATGCCCTGGGCGTCGCGCCAGGAGCGGGTCTCCTGCTCCACCTGGCCGCCCTCCTCGAGGATGGCGATGTGCCGCTTCCGCTCGTACTCGATGGCCCGCACCACGGCGGAGAAGGAGTTGACGTTCTTCAGCTCCGACCGCACGCCGAACTCGCTGGAACCCGCCGGCCGCACCGAGATGTTGACGTCGCAACGCATCGAGCCCTCTTCCATCTTCACGTCGCTGACGCCGCTGTACTTGATGATGGAGCGCAGCTTCTGCAGGAAGAGGCCGGCCTCCTCGGCGGAGCGGATGTCCGGTTCGGTGACGATCTCGATCAGCGGCACGCCGGCGCGGTTGAAGTCGACCAGCGAGTAGTCGGCGGCGGTCACGTCGTCGCCGGCGTGGAGGAGCTTGCCGGCGTCGTTCTCCAGGTGGATCCGCTTGATGCGGATGCGCCGGGTCGTGCCGTCCTTCTTGGTGATGTCGACGTAGCCGTCGTAGCAAAGCGGCAGGTCGTACTGGCTGATCTGGTATCCCGCGGGCAGGTCCGCATAGAAGTAGTTCTTGCGGTCGAACTTCGAGTACCGCTGGATCTTGCAGTTGAGTGCCAGGCCGGCCCGGATGGCGTACTCCAGCGCCTGGGCGTTCAGCACCGGCAGCGAGCCGGGCAGGGCCAGGCAGACGGGGCAGACGTTGGTGTTGGGCTCGGCCCCGAACTCGTTCTTGCAGGAGCACCAGACCTTGGTCTCGGTGGACAGCTCCACGTGGACCTCAAGGCCGATGACGGTTTCCCACCTCTCGCTCACGCCTGCCGACCTCCCTTCGGCGCCAGGTTCGGACGGGCCTCATGGTGCTTCGTGACCTTCTGGTAGGCCCACGCGATCTGCAGGAGCTGCGTGTCGGCGAAGTGCTTGCCGATCAGCTGCAGCCCCACCGGCAGGCCGTCGGCAAAGCCGCAGGGCACCGATACGGCCGGCAGCCCGGCCAGGTTGACCGGAATAGTGCAGATGTCGGCCAGGTACATGGAGAGCGGGTCGTCCAGCTTCTCGCCCAGCCGCCAGGCGGTTACCGGCGTGGTGGGCGTGACCAGGGCATCGAACCGCTCGAAGGCCCGCTGGAACTCCTGCAGCACCAGCGTGCGCACCTGCTGCGCCTTCTTGTAGTAGGCGTCGTAATAGCCGCTGGAGAGCGCGTAGGTGCCGATCATGATGCGGCGCTTCACCTCGGGGCCGAAGCCCTCGGCGCGAGTCTTGCTGTACATGTCGTGCAGCCCGTTCGCCTGGGCGGTACGGTGGCCATAGCGCACGCCGTCGAAGCGGGCCAGGTTGGCCGACGCTTCGGCCGGGGCGATGATGTAGTAGGCCGAAAGGGCGTACTCGGTGGTGGGCAGCGAGCACTCCTCCACCGCGGCCCCCAGGTCCTCCAACTGCCGGATGGCCTCCTCGATGCGGGCCTTGACCCCGTCCTCGATGCCGGAACCGAAGTACTCCCGGGGAATGCCCAGGCGGACGCCCTTGAGGGAGGGCTCGCCGCCGAACTTCACCTCCGGCGGGGTGCGCCCGGCGTTGGTGGAGTCGCGGCGGTCGGGCCCGGCGATCACCTGGAAGACGCGGGCCACGTCCTCCACATCGTGCCCGATGGGGCCGACCTGGTCGAGGGAGGAGGCGAAGGCCACCACGCCGTACCGGCTCACGTAGCCGTAAGTGGGCTTCATCCCCACCACGCCGGTCAGGGCCGCCGGCTGCCGGATGGAGCCGCCGGTGTCGGTCCCCAGGGCCACCGGCACCTCCTCCGCCGCCACGGCCGCGGCAGAGCCCGACGAGGAGCCGCCGGGGATGCGGTCCAGGTCCCAGGGGTTCCGGGTAACGTGGAAGGCCGAGGTCTCGCCGGAGGAGCCCATGGCGAACTCGTCCATGTTGGTCTTGCCGATGATGATCGCGCCCGAGGCCCGCAGCCGCTCGACGACGGTCGCGTCATACGGCGGCACCCAGCCCTTCAGCATCCGGGACGCGCAGTTGGTCTCGATGCCGCAGGTGCAGATGTTGTCCTTCAGTGCAATCGGCACGCCGGCCAGGGGGCCGAACTCCGTATCGCCGGCCTTCCGCCGGGCATCCAGCTTCCGCGCCCGGTCGAGGGCGTGCTCAGCCGTCACCGTGAGGAACGCGCCCACCGCGGGCTCCACTTCGGCGATGCGGCTCAGTACGGACTCGGTGATCTCCACTGCCGACAGTTCTCCGCCCAGGAAGAGCCGGTTGAGCCGGGCGGCACTCAACTTATGGATAATTCCTGCCATCTCCTAGCCCTCCGTGATCTTCGGTACCTTAAAGCACCCGGCCTCGGCCTGAGGGGCCTGCGCCAGAACCGTTTCCCGTGCCAGGGACGGCTGGGGCTTGTCCGGCCGGAGGACGTTCTGAAGCGGCGTCACGTGGTATGTGGGTGGCACGCCGGCCACATCCAGCTGGTTCATGCGCGCGACATGCTCCAGAATGCGGCTCAGCTGGGCCGTCATGGACGCCTTCTCTTCCTCGGAAAGGCTCAACCGAGCCAGGCGAGCCACGTGCTCAACCTCGCTTATCGTCAGCGCCATGGTCCATCACCACCATCCATAATATGGGAGAGCTCCCGCGGGCACGCCCGTGCGCAACTACCTGATTCTATCATAAGCGAAGGCCGTCCGGCAACTTTGCTGGAAACCGGTCGCAGTACCTGAACCAATCTCCGGCACGCTGCCGTCTCAGGAAAGGAAGCCACAAGCAAAAGGAGGCAGTCCGATGGCCCAGACGGCGGTCAAAGTGTTGTTCAGCCATTCGCACCGGTCGCTGGAAGAGCAGCTCAACCAGTGGCTGGAGCAGGTTTCAGGCACGGTCACCATCACCGGCATCAGCATGGACTCCAACGACTTGGGCCACTGTCTGGTCCTCCTGTACGAGGATGGCGGGGAAAGGCACTACTACCGCGGCCACGTCTTCTTCCACAGGCGGCACAGCGGGTTGGAGCAGGAAGCCAATCACGGCCTGACCGAGGCCGGCGCCCAGTGGGGCCGCTTCGTCGCCCTCGGCTCCAATCAGCACGGGCACTGCCTGTGCGTCGTGGAGGAATACTGAGGCTGCGCTGCCGCCCCTGGCCTTCACCGGCGGTAGTATCCCCCATGGGAGTATCTTCGTGCCGGCACGCAAGAGCCCCGCCCTCCACCTTCGGGAGAGCGGGGCCTCACAGTCTAGGCGCTCGTGCGCATGTGGCAGGCGACCCAGTGGTCGCCGCCCACGTTCACCAGCGGCGGTTCCTGCTCCTTGCAGATGTCGCCCACCTGCGGCTGGTAACGGCAACGCGTGTGGAACCGGCAGCCGGACGGCGGGTTGACCGGCGAGGGCACGTCTCCCTCCAGCACGATGCGCTCCCGCTTCAGGGTCGGGTCGGGGATCGGGATGGCGGACATCAGCGCCTCAGTGTACGGGTGCAGCGGGTTGGCGTAGAGCTCGTTGGCCGGCGAGATTTCCACCATCTTGCCCAGGTACATCACGCCCACCCGGTCGGAGACGTGCTTCACCACCGCGAGGCCGTGCGCGATGAACAGGTAGGTCAGCCCGAACTCCTTCTGCAGGTCCTCCAGCAGGTTGAGCACCTGCGACTGAATCGACACGTCCAGAGCCGACACCGGCTCATCGCAGACGATCAGCTTCGGGTTGAGGGCCAGGGCCCGGGCGATGCCGATGCGCTGGCGCTGGCCGCCCGAGAACTCGTGGGGGTAGCGGCGGGCGTGGAAGGAGGCCAGGCCCACCACCTCCAGCAGCTCCTGGACCTTCTTGGTCTTGGCGGGGCCCCTGGCCACACCGTGGATCTCCAGCGGCTCGCCGATGATGTCGCCCACCGTCATACGGGGGTTCAGCGAGGCGTAGGGGTCCTGGAAGATGATCTGCATCTCCCGGCGGAGCTTGCGCATCTGCTCCCGGTCCAGCTTGTAGATGTTCTTGCCCTCGAAGAAGACCTCGCCGGCGGTGGGCTCCTGCAGGCGCAGGAGGACCTTGCCGAGCGTCGTCTTGCCGCAGCCCGACTCGCCCACCAGCCCGAGGGTCTCGCCCCGGCGGATCTGGAAGGAGACGCCGTCCACGGCCTTCACGTAGCCCACGGTGCGGGCGATGATGCCGCCGCCCGACACCGGGAAGTACTTCTTCAGGTTCCTGACGTCTACCAGGACGTCGCGCTGCGTCTGCGTGCTGACCGCTGTGCTCATCAGGCCGTAACCCCCTTCGCGAGCCGCTCTTCGGCGAGGAAGCAGGCGACAAAGCGCCCGGGCGCAACCTGCTTAAGGGTGGGCTGCTCGGCGCGGCACCGGTCCGTCGCCAGCGGGCAGCGGGGGGCAAACCGGCAGCCGGGAGGCAGGTTGAGCGGGTTGGGCACCGCACCCTCGATCACGTGGAGCTTCTCCACTTCCTGATCGAGGCGCGGGACCGACTTGAGCAGCCCTTCGGTGTAGGGGTGCACCGGGTTCTGGAACAGCGAGACGGCGTCGGCTTCCTCCACCACCTTGCCGGCGTACATGACGACGACCCGCTCGCACATCTCGGCCACGACGCCGAGGTCGTGCGTGATCAGCATGATGGCCATGCCCAGCTCATGCTTGAGCTTCTTCATCAGCTCGAGGATCTGGGCCTGAATCGTCACGTCCAGCGCCGTGGTGGGCTCGTCCGCGATCAAGAGCTTCGGGTTGCAGGAGAGCGCCATGGCGATCATCACGCGCTGGCGCATCCCGCCCGAGAGCTGGTGCGGATACTCCTTAATCCGCTGCTCGGGCAGCGGGATGCCCACCAGGCGCAGCATCTCCACGGCCTTCTCCAGCGCTTCCTTATGCGACAGACCCTGGTGCAGCTCGATGGCCTCCGCGATCTGATCGCCGATGGTGTAGACCGGGTTCAGCGATGTCATCGGCTCCTGGAAGATCATCGAGATCTCGTTGCCCCGGATCTTCCGCATCTCGGCCTCAGACTTCTTGAGCAGGTCCTCTCCCTCGAAAAGGATCTCCCCGGCGACGATCTTGCCCGGCGGGCTGGGAATGAGCCGCATAATGGAGAGAGAGGTGACGCTCTTACCGCACCCGGACTCGCCCACTACGCCAAGCGTCTCGCCCCGCTTGATGTACAGGTCAACCCCGTCAACGGCCTTTACCACGCCGTCTTCCGTGAAGTAGTGGGTGTGCAGGTTTCGAACTTCGACAAGCTTCTCGCTCACAGGCTCACTCCTCTTTGAGGCGGACCGGTCACGGCACTGCCTGACAATCGTTTGTGTTCATGTGACGCGAACAGATGCAGTTCGGTTTCGTTTTTTTCGCTTAGGGAGCGCCCTTCTCCTTCTCAAGCGAATCACGCCATTATGACATGGCTGCCAGGCTGCCGGCCCCCGGCCAGCGGGGGTTTTCCTTACAGGATAACACAAACAGTAAGTAGGATCCAAACATAAAAAAGACACCGCGCGGCGGGGCCGCGCGGTGCCGTTTATTCCTGCACGTAACGGTTGTAGAACTCCTCCTCGGTCAGCACAGGGATGCCCAGTTCCTGGGCCTTCGCGAGCTTCGACCCCGGCGACTCCCCGGCCAGGACGAAGCTGGTCTTCTTGCTCACGGACCCGGCGGCCTTTCCGCCCAGCTGCCGGATGAGCTCCTCGATCTCCTTGCGGCCCCAGCGGCTGAGCGTGCCGGTGACCACCACGGTCATGCCGGCGAGCGGCCCCTCGGCGGGCCCCGTCTTCCGCTCGCCCACCATGTTCACCCCGGCCGCCCGCAGCTTCGCCAGGAGCTGGTGCGAGCGGGGCGAGGCGAAGAAAGCCTGGACCGACTCGGCAATCTTCGGGCCGAGGCCGGGGATCGCGAGCAGCTCATCGAGGCTGGCCTTCTCGATGGCCTCCATGGAGCCGAAGTGGTCGGCCAGCAGGCGGGCTGCCCGCTCGCCCACGTGGCGGATGCCCAGTGCGAAGATCAGCCGGTGCAGGGGGTTCTGGCGCGTGGCGTCGATGGCCGCCAGCAGGTTCTCCACCGACTTCTCGCCCATGCGCTCCAGCCCCAGCAGCTCCTCCCGCCGTTCGTGCAGACGGTAGAGGTCGGCCGCATCTGCGATGAGCCCCTTGTCCAGCAGGGCCTGCACCAGTGCCTCGCCGAGCCCCTCGATGTTCATCGCGTCCCGCGAGGCGAAGTGCAGGATGGCCCGGTACTGCTGGGCCGGACACAGGCTGTTGGTGCAGCGCGTGGCCGCCTCGCCCTCCAGCCGCACCAACTCGCCGCCGCAGGCCGGGCAGGTCTTGGGGAACTGCCACGGGACGGCGTCGGCCGGGCGCTTCTCCAGCACCACCCGCACCACCTCGGGGATGATCTCGCCGGCCTTGCGGATCACCACCGTGTCGCCGATGCGGATGTCCTTCTCCCGGATGTAGTCCTCATTGTGCAAGGTGGCCCGCCTCACCGTCGTGCCGGCAATGCGCACCGGGGCAAGGTCGGCCGTCGGGGTGACCACGCCGGTGCGGCCCACGTCGAGGCTGATGCCCAGCACCGTGGTCTCCCGTTCCTCGGCGGGGAACTTGTAGGCGATAGCCCAGCGGGGGAACTTGCTGGTGAAGCCGAGCCGGCGTTGCTGGGCCAGCGAGTTGACCTTGATCACGAGGCCGTCGATCTCGTACGGCAGCTCGAAGCGCCGCTCCCGCCAGCTTTCGACCCATTCCAGCACCTCGTCGATGGAGCGGCAGAGCTGCCGGTACGGGTTCACCTTGAAGCGCCAGGCCTCCAGCTGCTGCAGGCAGGACCAGTGGTCGGTGAAGCCGAGTTCCTCGGCGTCGACCACCTGGTAGAGGAAGGTGTCCAGCCGGCGCTCCCGGGTCTTGCGCGGGTCCTTCTGCCGGAGGCCGCCGGCGGCGGCGTTGCGCGGGTTCTGCAGGAGCGGCTTGCCCTGCTCCGCCAGGGCGGCGTTCAGCTCCTCCAGCACCCGCTTCTCCATGTACGCCTCGCCCCGCACGATGAGCCGCGGCGGCACCGGGCGGCCCGCCGGCTCCACCCGCAGGGGCAGCGACCCGATCGTGCGCAGGTTCTCGGTGACGTCCTCACCGGTCTGGCCGTCGCCCCGGGTGGCCCCCTGCACGAAGAGGCCGTCTTCGTAACGCAGCGAGATGGAGAGGCCGTCGATCTTCAGCTCGCACACGTACTCCACCGGCTCGCCGCCGAGACCCTCCCGCACCCGGCGGTCGAAGTCGCGCAGGTCCTCCTCGCTGAAGGCGTTGTCCAGGGAGTACATCGGGGGCTGGTGCGGCACCTTGGCGAACTCGGGGGCGGGCGCGCCGCCCACCCGCTGGGTGGGGGAGTCCGGACGCCGCAGGTCGGGGAACTGCTCCTCCAGCCGCTTCAGCTCCAGCATCAACTGGTCGAACTCGGCGTCGCTGATCTCAGGCTCGTTCTTCACGTAGTACAGGTACTCGTGGTGCCGGATCGCGGCGGTGAGCTCCTCGATCCGCCGCTCCGCCTCAGACCGGTTCATCCTCGTCCCCTCCACGTCTCGTCACGCCTCGTCGCCGCCGGCCGGGCGCAGGTAGGAGGCCACCAGCACCCGCTGCCCCGCGGCGGCAAACTGCACCGTCACCGTGTCGCCGATCACGGCCTTCACCACGCCCTCGCCGAAGCGGTCATGCCACACCCGGTCGCCCGGGTGGAAGACCGGCGTTTCCACCTGCGAGGGGGCCGTGGCTTCCTGCAGGCGCCGGGCCTGCTGAGTCCGGCCCCAGCCGGCCGAACCGATGGGCGGGGAGAAGTCGTCGTCGTCCGGTACCTCTCCTCCCCGGCGGCCGTAGCCGCGCTGCACGCCGCCCCATCCGCACCTGCCGCCGGAGGACTCGTCGCCCTCCACGCCGTAGGTGCGGCCACGGCCGTACCCGCGGCTCGCTCCGTACCCGCCCGACCCGGCCCCCGGGCCGTACCCGCCGGCCCGCCCGTAGCCGGTGCCAGATCCGTAGCCGCCGTTCGGTCCGTCTGTCCCGCGCCCGCCCGGCGTCCAGCTCCCCGGGCCGGGTCGCCCCGCGTACCCGCCGGGCGACGGCGTGCCAGCCGCCGCCACGCCGGGAGCCGCCACCTCCTGGATCAGCTCCTCCGGAATCTCGTCCAGGAAGCGGCTGGGGTTGTTGTAGTTCTCCTGGCCCCAGAGGTTCCGGCTCACCGCGTGGGTGAGGTAGAGCCGGTACCGGGCCCGGGTCATGCCCACGTAGCAGAGGCGGCGCTCCTCCTCCATCTGCACCTCGTCGGTGAGCGAGCGGCTGTGGGGGAAGACCCCCTCCTCCATGCCCACCAGGAAGACCACGGGAAACTCCAGCCCCTTGGCGGAGTGCAGCGTCATCAGGGTCACCTTGTTCTGCCCCTCGCCCACCTGGTCCGCATCGGTGAGCAGAGCCACCGTGGAGAGGAAGGCGTCCAGTTCCCTGAGGCCGTCCAGCTCCTCCCCCTCGGGGGGCTCGAACTCGGCTGCCATCGACCGGAGTTCCTTCACGTTCTCCACCCGTGCCGCCGCCTCCAGCGAGGGGTCGGCCTGCAGCTCGTCCAGGTAGCCCGTCTTCTCCAACACGGCGTCAATCAGCTCGCCCACCGTCACGTGTGCGCTCAGGTTCGTCAGCTCCTCGATCAGGGCGCCGAACTCCTCCATGCGCCGCCGGTAGGTGCCCGAGAGCCCGGGGACCATGGAGCAGTCCAGCGCGGCGGTGGCCACGGGCACCTGCCACTGCTCGGCGTAGTCGACGAGCTTGTCCACCGTGGCGGGCCCGATGCCCCGCTTCGGCACGGAGACGGCCCGGCGGAACGAGATGGTGTCGGCCGGGTTGGCGATGAGCCTCAGGTACGCCAGCACGTCCTTGATCTCTTTCCGCTCGAAGAAGCGCAGGCCGCCGTAGATGCCGTACGGGATGGAGCGCAGCACCATCGCTTCCTCGAGAGCCCGGGACTGGGCGTGGGTGCGGTAAAGCACGGCGAAGTCCTGGTACGTGAGCCGGGTGCCGTCGGGCAGCCCCTCGGCCACCAGCCGCTCCACCTCTCGGGCCACGAAGGCGGCCTCGTCCCGCTCGTCGGCGGCCGTATAGTGGAAGACCGGGTCGCCGGCGCCCGCGGCCGTCCAGAGCCGCTTCTCCTTCCGGCCCACATTGTGCCGCACCACCTCGTAGGCAGCGGTGAGGATGTTCTGGGTGGATCGGTAGTTCTGCTCCAGCTTGATCACACGGCAGGCCGGGAACTGTTTCTCAAACTCCAGGATGTTGCTGATGTCCGCCCCGCGCCAGGAGTAGATGCCCTGGTCGTCGTCGCCGACCACGGCCAGGTTCTGGCGCTGCCCGGCCAGGAGGAAGATCAGGCGGTTCTGCACGTGGTTCGTGTCCTGATACTCGTCGACCAGGATGAACTGGAACTTCCGCTGGTAGAACGTACGCACGTCGTCGAACCGCTCCAGCAGTTCCACGGTCTTCAGGAGCAGGTCGTCGAAGTCCAGCGCGTTGTTGCTCTTCAGCCGCTCCTGGTAGAGGGCGTAGACCTTGGCGACCTGGGCGCGCCAGTAGTCGCCCGCGCGGGCGGCGAACTGCTGCGGATCGAGCATCTGGTTCTTGGCCGCGGAGATGGTGCCCAGCACGGCGCCCGGCTGGAACTGCCGGTCGGAGAGGCTCAGCCGTTTCAGGCAGTCCTTGATGACGGCCTGCTGGTCCTCCGCGTCCAGGATGACAAAGTTGCGCCCGTAGCCCAGGCGCTCGATGTCGCGCCGGAGCATGCGGACGCAGGCCGAGTGGAAGGTGGCGGCCCACACCTCCCGCGCCCGGTCGCCGACCATCTGCTCCACCCGCTCCCGCATCTCCGCCGCCGCCTTGTTGGTGAAGGTGATGGCGAGGATTCGCCAGGGGTCGACCCCGCCGGCCAGCAGGTGGGCGAAGGAGGCAATGCCCCTGTGGCCGCGGGCCTCAACGGCGGTGCGTAAGGCGGCCAGGTCCGCCTCGGTCATGTCCTCCGGCGGCAGAACGTCGGGGTCGTACTCGGGCCCGAAGAGGATCAGGTGGGCGATCCGGTAAGCGATCACCCGGGTCTTGCCGCTGCCCGCCCCGGCCAGGATGAGCAGCGGTCCCTCGCCGTGCAGCACTGCCGCGCGCTGCTGCTCGTTGAGATCGGCCAACAGCGCGCTGCGCACGGCCTCGCGCAGGCGCCGGTACTCGCGTATCGACTCAGCATCCAGCATGGTCGCGGGTCACCTTCCTTGCGTCAGGTCAATTTCTCGCCTGTCGCCCCGACCTCCTCCCGCCTCCTCCCTTGCGCGACTTGCGCCACTGCGGCGCAGGTCTTCCAGTAGTTTACAGTAAGTGTTGACAGTGCGCTTCCTGTCCTGGTAAAGTGGGTTCCGTTGTGATAGGCGGCATCCGCCACTTCCCACTATTCACATACATTTACAGGTAGGCTCGTTAATTTGCAGCTCCCTAAAGGAGGATCCCAAATGCTCCGACATCTCCGCCGGCGTCGCTCCCTCTGGGCTGCACTGGCGCTGAGCCTGGCGGCCGTGCCCACCATGTTCGCCGGGACCGCCGCCGCCCCTGCGGAGAGCGGGGACCCACAGGTGCCCGAACCGGAAGAGAATCGGACGGCGCTCTTGCCGCCCGACCCGGCCGAGCTGGAGCGCGCCCATCTCATGGCGCAGGCCGAACTGATCGCCGACCTGGCCCCGGAGAAATACCGAATGCTGGTGGTCGAGACCGCAGAGCGGCACGGCGTGGACCCGCGCCTGGTTGCGGCCGTGATCACGGTGGAAAGCCGCTGGGACCCCGATGCGGTGGGCGCTCATGGCGAACTCGGGCTCATGCAGATCCTGCCCTCCACCGGCGAGTGGCTGGCCGACGTGATGGACCTCAACGAGTACGACTTGAGCGACCCCGAGACCTCACTGGAAATGGGCACCTTCTACCTGGCCGCTCTCATCCAAGAGTACGGGTCGCCGGACGTGGCGCTGGCGGTCTACAACGGCGGCCCCCGGGCGGCGGAGGACTGGCAGTCGAACCCGTACCGTGCCAAGGTGCTGGCCGCCTACCGCGCACCCGATCTCGTCTCCTGAGCGGGGCTCGCGCGGCGGCGCCCCTGCAGCGCGCAAAGCGGCAGGGGCGCCGTTTTCTCGTTGTGGTCGCCGGGGTGCCGGCTAACTGCCTCCTCCGCCGCCTCCGCCGGCCCCACCTCCCCCACGACCGCCACCCTGGGTGCCGCCCTGAGGGGCGCCATTCCGGCCGCCCTCCTGCTGGCCACTCTGCACACCCTTGGACAGGATGTCCTGCAGCGTCTCGCGGACGGCCTGCTGCAGGTGCTGCTGGATGAGCGGGTCTTGCAGCATCTCGACGAACTTCTCCTGGATGGCCTGCTCGCCGACGGAGGAACTGATGGCGGTTTTCACGGCCTTGTTGAGGGCCTCCTTGCCCTCCTGGGTATCGAGGGCCATCTCCAGCATCTCCACGCCGGCCTGCTCCCGTACCTGCGTGCGGATGTAATCTTTCATGTCCGGCTCGCTCAAACTCTCCCGGACGGCTTCCTTCACCTGCTCCGAACTGGGCTCAGAAGACTGCTGCTGCGGCTGCTGCGCCATGCACCCCTGCAGGAGCAGGGCGCACAGCAACAGAGTTGCCCACGTCCTCCACACCGTGCGACCTCCACCTCCCGCTGCCCATCGCACGCATTTACCTTTAGCGTTCACCAGGGCTGGAACGTTGATGCGGGGAAACGCCCATTTCTGTGCGGCTCAGCGAGGCGTTCATAGGCGAATAGCGCCATGGGTCCCCCTCCCGGGGACCCATTTCGCTGCACCTTGGAACCTTCTGTCGTACCGGTGGCGGGAATCGACGGGCCCGTCTCCGAAAGATGATGCAACGACACGCCGTGCGGGGAGTTGAGATCGGTGTACGATCTGTTGCTCAAGGGCGGACATCTGGTGGACCCTGCCAATCACCGTGCCGGAAGTTTCGATCTCGCCATCCGGGGGGGCCGCGTTGCGCGGGTCGCCCCCCACATCGCCAGGTCGGAAGCAGCGGAGGTCCTGGACGTCAGCGGCCTCCTGGTCCTTCCCGGGCTGGTGGACATCCACATCCACGCCTCCTCGGAGTTCCAGGGGCGGGTGGCACACCGCATGCTGGCGCTGGCCGGCGTGACCACCGCCCTGGACATGGCCGGCCCCGTCGACGACGTGCTCACCATCGCACGGGACCACGGTGCCGGCATCCACCTCGCCTGCCTCCACCGGGTAAAGCCCGGCGAGATGGTGCGGACCCCGGATCCCACCGCTGACGAGCTGCGGGCGGGCATCGCCGCCGCCATGGACCGGGGCGCACTGGGCGTCAAGATCATGGGCGGCCACTACCCCCTCACGCCCGCGGCGAACCAGCGTGTCTTCGAAATCGCCAACCAGTTGGGCGGCTGGGTCGCCATCCACTGCGGCAGCACCGAGAGCCGGAGCGATCTCACGGGCCTGCGGGAGGCGCTGGACCTGAAGGGCGAGAACCACATCCACATCGCCCACATCAACAGCTATTGCCGCGGCACCGTGAAAGAGCCCTCGCTGGAGGCGGTCCAGGCCATCGAGTGGCTGTCCGCGGCCAGGAACCTGGTCACCGAGTCGTACCTGGCCGTCGTCAACGGCACCTCGGGCAAGTGCGTGGATGACATTCCGGAGAGCGATCGCACGCGGGCGTGCCTGGAGCAGGGCGGCTACCCGGCGACCCGGGAAGGGCTGCGCCGGGCCATCCTGGAGGGCTTCGGCCGGGTCAACGTGATCGAGGGCGACCGGGCCGTGCTCCGCACCGGTCCTGAGGCTGTCGCCGTCTGGGAGGCGGCGGGAACCAATGTGGGCATCAGTTTTCCGGTCAACCCGCCGATGCCCCGACTGATGCTGGCTGCTGCCCGCGACCGCGCCGGCCGTTTCGTCGTGGACGCCCTGGCCACCGACGGCGGCGGGATTCCACGGAACTTCACCGTCTCCGCCGGCCTCCGGCTCGTCCAGTTGGAGGTGCTGACCCTGGCAGACTTCGTGCTGAAGGCCTGCACCGTGCCGGCCAGGCTGCTCGGGCTTCCGCAGAAGGGCCACCTGGGCGAAGGCGCCGACGCCGACGTGGCCGTGGTGGATGCCACTGCGGCGGAGGTGCGCACCACCGTCGCCGCAGGTCGGGTCGTCGCCCACCACGGTGTGGTGATGGGCAAATCCACACGGTTCATCACGACGGAGCGGGGGCGGAAGGCCGTGGAGGCGGCCGGCCTCGAGCCCGTGGTCGTCGACCTGGCGGAAAGCGGGTTCTATCGTACGGTCAGCGCGTGAGCGGGGGACAGAAAGAACAACCCTCCGGGTGGACCGGTGCCGGTCTCCGCGGAGGGTTTCACATGCGTCCGCTATTCCAGCGCGGCGCGAACGGCGGCCTCCGCCAGGATGCGGGTCGGGTCGATCACCGGAACCGGCAGGTCGCCGTCGTGCAGCACGATGGGGAGCTCGGTGCAGCCGGCGATCACCGCGCCTGCCCCGCGGGCGACCAGGGACTGTGCGACCCTCACCAGCCGCTCCGTCACCTCCGGACCGGTGTGACCGGCCTTCACCCCGTGTTCGCCGTAGATGCAGTCCATGACCTCCTGCTGGCCCTCGTCGTCAGGGACCAGCGCGTGCAGCCCGCGCTCGCCGAGGAAGCGCTGGTAGAGGCCGGTGCGCACGGTGCCGGTGGTGGCCAGCACGCCGACGGCGGAGAGGCCGGGGTACCGCTCCCGCAGGAACGCGGCCGTCTCTTTCATGATGTGCAGCACCGGCACGTGAACGCTCGCCTGCACCTGATCGTGGAAGTAGTGGGCCGTGTTGCAGGGGATCACGATCAGGTCGGCGCCCCACTGCTCCAGGAGGCGCGCCGTGCGCGTGAGCAACGGAACCGGGTCGGGGCCGCGACCCAAAATGGCGGCTGTGCGGTCGGGGATGGCGGGGTTGTTGTCGATCAACACTCGGATGTGTTCCTGGTCGGTGCGGGCGGGCGTCGCCCGGATGATCTTGAGGAAGAGATCGGCCGTGGCCTCCGGGCCCATCCCGCCGAGGATTCCGATGGTCTTTTTTGGCATGATGTCGTCGCCTCCCGTGGGCAGCGTGGGTTCTCCGCCAACCACTTCCGCCCCCGGGGGGCGCTTCCCTGTAAACCCAGGATGACTCTAACGTACACAAACGCCCGACCGAAGGGCGGATGCCCGGAAGCCGCCTGCGGTGCGAAAGTGCCACCAACAGGAAACGACGGTGGGATAGTCCATCCCACCGTCGCTGTCTGCGCCTGGCGGAGAGAGAGGGATTTGAACCCTCGCGGGGCTTGCGCCCCCTACAGCTTTAGCAAAGCCGCCCCTTCAGCCACTTGGGTATCTCTCCACGGCTGCGTGGTGCCGCCGCTCAAACGGCAGCGCAAGTGATACTATACCATGTCCGCCCGTGCGGCGCAACAGGGCGCCGCCTGCGAAGCCGATCCCGACTGCACGCCATGCCGGCCCTTGCAACGGAAAATGCCGTGCTCATCTGAGCACGGCATGTGGCGGAGAGAGAGGGATTTGAACCCTCGCGGGGCTTGCGCCCCCTACAGCTTTAGCAAAGCCGCCCCTTCAGCCACTTGGGTATCTCTCCACGGCTGCGTGATGCCGCCGCTCGGGCGGCGGCGCAAGTGATACTATACCATGTCCGCGGACGCGACGCAACAGGAATTCCTTGCCCGTATCCCACGCCGGCCCATCGCGGCGGTGCGGCGCTCGCACCGGCCTCCTGCGGAGCCTGAACCGGCGCCAGGACGCGCCTTCGCTCGCCCTGCTTGGGCCAGTTTACACTCAGGGCACTACTTGCGCGTGAACGCGAACGTGAAGTAGCTGGTCGTCTCGATTTGGTCGTCTTGCAAGATGATGCCGGAGTTGGTATGGCCCAGCACCCTCGGGCCGTCGGCCCCGACGGTCGCCATCGCCGTGAGCAGCACGGCGACGGAGCCCGGCGAATCCAGGTGGTCCGGACCCATCCGGAGCAGCCGCTCCAGGTCGCCCGCCATGATCGTCGCCAGTGTCTCCTTGTCCCGGGCCTCGGCCTCGTCCGGGGTGAGGTAATGGGAGAAATCGACGGAGGCCACGAGGATGCGCCCGGGGCCCAGCTCGGCGGCCAGGGCGCCGGAGAGCCGTTCCAGTTCGGGCCGGGTGAGGCCGGGGGGCAGGATCAGCGGCACGACCCGCGCCGCCGGCGCGTGGAACTTGATGTAGGGCATCAGGGTGCCCATGGCGTGCTCCTGCTCGAGCACCTCGTCGTTCACCGCGGCGAGGCCGGCGGCCACCAGGGCGTCCACCGCCTCCCGGTCCACCTCCACCAGCCCGAAATCGGTCTGCCAGGCCCGCCGACCGGTGATGACCGGTCCGCCGGCCGCCTCGTGGTTGGGCCCCACCAGGAAAATCACCTCCGGCGGCTCGGCCTCCAGCCGCAGGAAAAAGCCCGAGAGCAGCTCCGCCGCCAGGTCGTGGTGCGGCACCAGGCCCCCGGCCAGGGGTTCGGCGACACCCGTCGCCGAACTCCTGGCCGCCTCAAGGCCATGGTAGAACAGGTTGGGATTGAAGAAACGGTTGGGCTGGGCCGGCTCCCGCGCCGTCCTGCCGGAGGCGGCGGCCGCAGGGGCCGCATCCGGCGTCACCGCTTCGCCCGCGGCCGGCCGCCCCGACCCCTGCACCGGCGGCTCTCCGGCCCCGGCCAGCCCCAGTGCCAGTGCGAGCGCTGCCGCGGCCGCTGCGGCGGCCGGCCACCATGCCCGCCGCCCTACCATGCGATGCTCACCGCCCCGGGGCTGCTCACGGCGTAGACCAGGCCGCTCTTCTGGTGCATCAGCACGGCCTCCTCCGCCCGGTACTCGCCCCCGGAGACCACCCGTGCGAAGTACCGGATGGGCTTGCCGTTCTTGCCGGCCCAGAACGTCACCCGCTGCCCGTCCACCTGCAGGGCCCAGCTGTCATACTGCGACCAGTCGATGCGCTGACCATAGGCCCACCGCCGCTCCAGGTACCGCAGCCCGGAGGGCAGCGTGTCGGTCAGCTCGTAGGCCCCGCCGGGTGCGTCGCCCGGCAGCGAGTAGGTCAGGGTCACCGTGACGATGTCGCCCGGCTTCCAGGTCTCGGGCGCAGGCGAGTAGGTGCGCACCACGCGGCCCCCGTCCATCGCCACGGTCGGCCGCCCGGGCCGGGTGTACGTGACCACCGCGGCCACGGTTCCTCGCACCGCCGTGACCTCGAAAGACGCCAGCTCCTCCGGCCGCAGCGCCAGGGCCAGCCGCTCGCCGGGCTGCAGCGTCTTCTCGTGCTCCTGCCCGTTCAGCCTGTAGGTAAGGCCCACGGGTTTGCCCTTCAGGTTTTCCAGCCCGCTCCGGGCCGCCAGCAGCTGCTCCAGGTGCAGCACGATCTCCGCGGGCTGGTTGTCCATCAGATAGCTGATCAGCGCCGCGGCCTGCGGTTCGCCCAACCGGGCGGCCAGGATCGCTGCCAGCGCGGTCGCCTGCAGCTGCTCGTCCCGGTCGGCGCCCACGGCAACCCGCACGTCCTGGCCGATCTCCTCGCCGTGCTGCGCCATGAAGGTGCGGTAAACGGGGCGCACCGTCTCCAGGTCGCCCAGCGTCGCGGCGGCCAGCATGGCGCAGAGCCGCTCCCACGGTGTGGCTTCCGGGTCGGCCAGCAGCCGATGGGCGTCGATCAGCACCGGCTCATCCAGCGCGGCCAGGCCGTAGAGCGCCCAGGCCCTCCGGTCGCGCCGCTCGCCCTCGTCGGCCCGCACCTTCCGCAGGTAGCCGGCGAGGGCCGACCGGTCGAACCGCTCCGGTGCGAGGTCGGCCACCAGGGCGGTGAGCTTCAGGTCGCCGTCGCTGTAGGGGAGGAAAGCGACGGAGCCGTCGGCGGTCTGGTAGCGCATGGTCTCCAGCTCGGGCTCAGGCGAGGCGTCCCCCTGCCCGAAGTAATCCTCCAGCAGCTCGGCGGCCACCGTCCGCCCGAGCTTCGCCTCCAGGCGGTTGCCCCAGAGCCAGCGCATCCGCTGCAGGAGGTTCAGGTAGCGGCCCCGCTCCCAGTCCAGGAAGGTCACGTAGGTCAGCCCGTCGTCGGCCCCGGAAAGCTTCGTACCGGGCTCCAGCAGCCGGAAGTCCACGCGGTCCTCGACCAGGTGGGTCTGCCGCACCGCAAAGGTGCGCTCCAGGGCGTCCGTGAGGCTCCCGGACCTGGCCGTGACCCGCAGGGTGTATGTCCCCTCGGCCGGCAGCGGCTCCAGCGGAATCGACACGGGATCGAAGGCCGGTCCGGTGAGGTCGAGCCGCTGGCGATGCCCCGACGGCCCCTCCACCTCCACCTGGTAGCGGACCTGCGCACCCGCCGCCAGGGCGGTACCGTAGGCGCGCACCTGGAACACCGGCCGCTCACCCACCAGGTAGCTCTCGCCCATCACCAGGTCGGCGAAGAAGGGGAGACTGACGGGGATCAGGATGAAGCCGTTGTCCGCCTCCATCGTGTCGGTGAGCACCGCCTGGTAGGTGAGCCGCCAGCTGGTGAGGTTGTCGGGTACCCGGAACGTCACCACGGCCTCGCCCGCGCCGTCCGTCGTGACGGTGGTGAAGAGCACGGCATCGCGGAAGTCGCGACGCACGCCACCGCCCTCGCCGCCTTTCTCCGCGCCCACGGTCGGTGGGGGTAGGTTGTGGGAGTTGCGGGTGCGCAGAACGCCGGCGTCGACCCAGTCGCCGTGGAGGTCGCTAAGGATGTCGACGTACTGGTCCTGCACCGCGAACAGCGCCTCATCCACCAGGTTCAGGTTCACCAGGGCCCCGGCCGCCGGCCGGCCCCGGCGGTCACGCACCGACACCCGCACGCGCACCTCATCGCCGGGCCGGTACACCTCCCGGTCGGGGGTGACGGTCACCTGAAGGCGCAGGGTCTCGGGGTCAACGGCGACGTATCGCCACGCCGCGGTGTAGCTCCGGCCGTCGAAGGCGACGCCGTACAGGGCGAGGTTGGGCAGGTCGGCGGAGCGCAGCGTCACGGTGTACACGGGGGTGTCCTGGACGGTGTACTCACGGATTCCCCGCCGTGCGGTGAAGAAGAGGAAGCCGTCGGGCCGGTCGTCCAGCCGGCTGTCGCCCTCCTGGAACACGAAGTCCACCGGCTCGCCCACCGGCACCCGGTACTGCTCGGGATCGGCGGGGGTCAGGTGCGTCGAGCGCCAGTCCAGGTCATAGCGGTACTGGGGGCCGGAGACCCAAGCGATGCCCTTCAGCCAGAGGCCCCGGGAATCCTGTACCCGGTACTCCACTTGGTACTGCTTCTCCGGGTCCAGAGTGAAGCGGAAGGCGGCCCGCCCCTCTGCGTCGGTCGCCACGGTCTCCTTCCGCAGTTCCCGGCGCCGCTCCTCGTACCGGTACTGCTTGCGAACGAGTTTGGCGATGAAGTCGTAGTACTCGCCCGTCTCGATGCGCTCCCAGTCCACCTCAACCAGGGTGAACTCCACCGGCCGGCCCGCCCAGGCGGGGCCCTGGGCCTCCTGGCCGGTGCTCCGGTCCACCTCCAACTGGTAGGCCTGCACAGTGACGACAGCCTGGTCGTCGTCCTGCTCCGTCCGGGAACGGGCCTCCACGTCCCGGAGGAAGAGCCTGACCGTACGTTCCTCGTATACCTCGCCCAGTTCGGGCTCACCGCCCGTGAGGGACAGGTAGAGGGAGCCCCGGCCCAACGTGCTCCACGCCTCCTCCGCGTGGGGCGGCGTGTAGGCGATCACGGCCTCGCCCCGGTCATCGGTAACCACGCTGCCCGAGACCCTGTCCCAGTCGATGCGGTAGTTCAGCGTCATGTCGGGCACCGGCGTGCCGTCGAAGAAGGTGGCCCGCACCCGGAAGGTCACCGTCTCACCGGAGAAGACGGCCTCCCGGTCCGGCGTCACGGTGATCTGGTAGGCCGGCTTGGCATAGGTGGCCACGTCGAACCACTCGCGGGCGAAAACCTCGTCGCCCACCAGCACGCGCACCATGTACGCCCCGGGAACCAGGTTGGGCAGCGGCAGGCTGCCGATGAAGCTCGACCGCTCCACCGGGAGCGTGGCCCCCGCCAGCACTGCCGTGTCGGAGTAGCCCCGGGTCACCTCCACCCGGACCTCCTCCACCGGACGGGCTTCCGGCTCCCGGGGATGGATGATACCCCAGACGTGAACCGTGTCGGCCGGCTTGTAGATGGGCCTGTCGAGGTAGAGATAGCGCCAGTAGAGCTCCGCCTGCGGCTCCGTCCCGTCTGCCCCGTACCAGTAGGTCAGCCTGGAGGCGTGCACCACAACCTCCCGGCCCCCGGACCGGGCGATCCAGAAAGCGACCGGGACTTCGCCGTCGGCGTTCAGTGCGCTATGAAGCGCCACGGTGGCCAGCCCGTGCTCGTCCGCCGTGGCCGCCCGTGTCCCGTCGGGCAGGTACAGTTCGGCGCCCGCGGCCGGCCGACCGGTCGCGATGTCGTTCAGCCAGACCAGGCCGCCGGTCGTGCTCTCCGCCAGGTAGTAGGAGAGGTCCGACACCTGGAAGTGAACCTGCCTCGTCACCTCGAAGTGCCGGATTTCGGCGAGGTAGTAGCCCGCCGGCAGGGGCTCGGGGAGCGCCAGGTAATCGGCGTAGTTGAGTTCCACCGGCTTCACGGTGAACGTCGCCACGGACGCCAGCCCGTCGGTGGGCTCCTGGTAGCGCTGGCGGCTGGCGCTGCTCCACCCGGGCACGGCGAAGAAGTCCTGCAGCGCCTGGATGTAACTGGCCGCGTCGCGATACCGGTATACCGAGACCGTGTATGCGGCGCCGTCATCGGGGTGCCAGATGCGGAAGTAGGGCACGGTGTCGGTGGGGAACTCTGCGGCGTCGTCCAGTACGGTGAACCGGTACCCCTTGCCGTCGGCCGCGGGGTCGACGGTCTCAAACCGGAAGGTGTGCGCGCCGAGCCGACCCTCGCCCTGGGTGCGGCCGAGCCCCTCCCGGAGGGTAACGGTGTAGATGGTGGCGGCCTTCAGCGGGTCCTTGGGTACGAAGACCGCGGTGTTCTTGTGCCGCTCCCACCGCCCCGCGATGGGCGGGTCGAACGTCACGTAGGCCGCCGGGTCTTCGAAGTCTTCGTGGGAGAAGGTGAACTCGATGCCGGTGTCCAGCGGCACCCCCGTCCCCCGGTTCGCCGGCAGGGTTCCCAGCAGTCGGAATTCGGCGCGGGTCTGGAAGGACCACTGGTAGTCCCGGTCGAGGCCGGCCGCCTGGCTCAGGCGGAAGCGGTAGATCCGCTCCGGCTCGAGCGCGGCGGCGGGGGCGATGCGGAAGCGGGTCCCCGACCGGTCGGCCTGTTCGACGCGCAGCGCGACGGTCGGCTCCACGGAAAGCGCCTCCTCCACCATGGCCAGCTTCAGGGGCCGCTGGCTGGAGAGGATCAGCTCGCCCACAGGATCGAGCCCCGCCGGGTCAGGATCTGCCGGTGTGAGGGAAACCTGTGCCACCTCCGGCTCTGCTGTCACCTGCTCTGCTCCCGGCGGCGGGTTCGGGGGTGACGCGCCCTTCCAGGGGCGAATCACCGCGATTGCCGTCACCACCACCGCGAGGGCGACCGCTGTGGCGATCACAGCCTGTCTCGTCCGCATGCGGTATCACTCCTGGCGCCAAATTCGGCCAACTCGCACGTAAGACGAACCCGCGGGGCAGGAAGTTCCAGGGCCGGCCGGTGAGCAGCCGCGCCGTCCGCAGACGCGGGCGGGGCGGGAGGTTTCGGTCTCCACCTCCCGCCCCATCTGCTCGTTCGCATTGACACAGGCCGCCGCACCCCACGTTCCGCTGCGGGGAATCTGCGGCCGGACCGCCATCAGACGTCGCCCAGCACCGCCTCCAGCGCCGCCACGAAGCGGGCGTTCGCCTCCGCCGTCCCCACGGTCACCCGCAGGTGGTGGGGCAGGCCGAAGGAGCCGCAGGGGCGCACCAGAACCCCGCGGCTGAGGAGCCGGTCGAACACCTCGGCGGCGGGCCGCCCGACGTCGAAGAGCACGAAGTTCGCCTCGCTGGGCACGTACGGCAGCCCCAACCGGTCGAAGGCGGCATACAGGTACGCCTTGCCCTCCCGGGTGAGCGCCAGCGTCCGCTCCACGTGCTCGGTATCGCCCAGGGCCGCCAGCCCGGCCGCCACCGCGAGGCCGTTCACGCTGAAGGGGTCGCGGGCCCGGAGCAACGGCGCCAGGACCTCCGGCCGCATGATGCCGTAGCCCAGGCGGAAGCCCGCCATGCCGTAGATCTTGCTGAAGGTCCGCGCGATGACCAGGTTCGGGTAGTCCAGCAGGAGCGAACGGCTGTCGAACGGGGTGCCGTCGAACTCCCGGTAGGCCTCGTCCAGCACCACCAGGGTCGAGGTCGGAATCCGCTCCATCACCGCCCGCAGCGCGTGCTCGGGGAAAACGGTGCCGGTGGGGTTGTTGGGGCGGCACAGGAAGAGCAGCTTGGCGCCATGCGCGGCCGCCGCCTCCGCCATCGCCGGCAGGTCCATGCTCCAGCCCGCCAGCGGCACCGTGACGACCCGGGCGCCCATCAGCTCGCCGACGAAGCGGTAGGCCGAAAACGAGGGCGCGGGCACCACGATGGGGTCTCCCGGCTCCAGGTAAACCTCGGCCAGCAGACGGAACACCTCGTCCGAGCCGTTGCCGACGAGGAACCAGTCCGCCGGCAGATCCCACAGCTGGCCGAGCCGCTCCCGGAGCCGGCGGGCAGTTCCCTCCGGGTAGGTGTGCACCTGCATCAGGGCCGCGCGCGCGGCCGCCAGCGCCCGCGGCGACGGGCCAAGGGGGTTCTCGTTCTGGTTCAGCTTCACAAGGTCGGTGAGCCCCAGCTCCCGCTGCACTTCCTCCAGAGGCTTGCCCGGGACGTAGGGCTTCATCGACTGCACGGCCGCGCGCATGACGGGCACCGCCCTCAGTCCTCCTTCTCTTTCTCCCGCCGCTTGCCGCGCCGGCGCGCCAGTTCCTCCGCCACGTCCCGGGGACCAAGTCCGTTGTCCACCAGGGCAATCAGGGTATGGAACCAGACGTCGGCCACCTCGAAGGCCAGGTTCTCCCGGTCGCGGTTCTTCACCGCCAGGACCACCTCGGTGGCCTCCTCGCCGATCTTCTTGCAGTACGCGTCGGCGCCCTTTGTGAAGAGCTTGCTGGTGTAGCTGCCGGGCTCCGGGTGCGCCCGCCGGTCCACCAGGACGGCGGTGAGTTCCCGGAGCACAGTGCCGATGTCGTAGGGCACCGTCTCGTCCGGCTGGATGGGCCAGAACGCGGTGTCCACCAACGCCCGGGGCGAACCGTCCACCCGCCGGGTGAAGCAGGAGTACGTGCCCTCGTGGCAGGCCACCCCCTCCTGCTCCACCAGGAGCAGGAGCGAGTCGCCGTCGCAGTCGGTGCGCACCTCGCGGACCCGCTGGTAGTGGCCGGAGGTCGCGCCCTTCTGCCAGAGCTCCTGCCGGCTGCGGGACCAGTACCAGGCTGTGCCGGTCTCCAGCGTCAGGCGCAGGGCCTCCTCATTCATGTAGGCCTGCATCAGCACCTGGCCGGTCTTCACGTCCTGCACCACGGCCGGAATCAGCCCGTCGGGCCCCCACTTCAGCTTCACCGTCTCCATCATGGTCGCACCAACACCCCTTTCTCCCGGAGGAAGGCCTTCACCCCCTCCACCGTGTGCTCGCCGCTGTGGAAGATCGAGGCGGCCAGGGCCGCGTCGGCCCGGCCCACGGTGAGGACTTCGAGGATGTCCTCCGGGCTCCCTGCCCCGCCGGACGCGATGACGGGCACCGCGACCGCGTCGGCGAGGGCCTGGTGCAGGGCGATGTCGTACCCCTTCCGGGTGCCGTCGGCGTCGATGGAGGTGACCAGCAGCTCGCCGGCGCCGCGCCGGGCCGCCTCGGCCGCCCAGGAGACCGCGTCGATGCCCGTGGGGGTGCGGCCCCCGTGCAGGTAGACCTCCCACCAGCCCTCGGGCCGCCGCTGGCAATCGATGGCCACCACCAGGGTGGACGAGCCGAACTGGTCGGCGATCTCGTCGATGAGGTCGGGCCGGAGTACGGCTGCGGTGTTGACCGAGACCTTGTCGGCCCCGGCCCTGAGATACTCCTTCACGTGTGCGACCGTGCTCACGCCGCCGCCGATGGTGACAGGGATGAACACCTGCTCGGCAGCGCGCCGGAGCACGTCGAGGGTGGCCGACCGCCCCTCGTAGGACGCGTTGATGTCGAGAAGGACGATCTCGTCCGCCCCCTGCCGTTCGTACGCGGCGGCCAGGGCGACCGGGTCGCCGGCGTCCCAGGTGTTCTGGTGGAACTTGACGTTCTTCACCACCCGCCCGTCCTTGATGTCGAGGCAGGGGATGATGCGCTTCGCCGTGGGCATGCTCACGTCGCCTCCTTCGTGCAGTCGCAGGACCGGGTCGCGGGCGCCGTCGTCAGCGGGCCGCCGGGGGCTGCGGCTCCCCGGCAGCCTCCCCGCAGGCCGCCAGCGCCTCTGTCAGGTCGACGGCGCCGGTGTAGAGCGCCCGGCCGAGGATGGCGCCGACCACCCCGGGGATGCGCGTGAGCCGCCGGATGTCGGCCAGCGATGCGATCCCGCCGCTGGCGATCACGTCCAGCCCCGTCTGCCCCATCCGCTCCAGTTCGGCGAAGTTGGGGCCGCTGAGCATGCCGTCGGTGGCGATGTCGGTGTAGATGATGGTCCGCACCCCGGCGGCCTTCACCCGCGCCGCCAGGTCCACCGCCCGGACCGCGGTCACCTCCACCCAGCCCCTGGTGGCCACCAGGCCGTCCCGGGCGTCGATGGAAACGGCAATCCGGTCGGGCCCGAAGCGCTCCACCGCCCGGGCCACGAGGTCGCCCTCCAGGGCCGACGTGCCGATGATGGCCCGGGATACGCCCAGTTCCAGGGCCGCCGCCACCGCCTCGAGGCTGCGCAGCCCGCCGCCCAGCTGCACCCGCACGGCGGGGGCTTCCGGCGGACGGCGGACCGCCTCCACGATGGCGCGCACGGCGCTGCCGTTCTGCGGTCGCCCGTGCACGGCGCCGTCCAGGTCCACCACGTGGATCCAGCGCGCCCCGGCGGCCGCCCAGCGGGCGGCCGCCCGCGCCGGGTCCGGATCGTAGACCGTGGCCTCGTCCATGCGCCCCTGCCGGAGTCGCACCACCTGGCCGCCCTTCAGGTCGATCGCCGGGTAGAGCTCAAATCGCATACCATGCGCCCCCAGTTGGCCAGCATCGCCAGCCCCGCCCGGGAAGACTTCTCCGGGTGGAACTGAATGCCGAGCAGATGATCGCGGCCCACCACCGACGGGTAGGTGCGGCCGTAGGTCGTGAGGGCCAGGGCCGTGGAGGGCGCCTCCCCCTCCACGGCGTAGGCGTGGTCGAAGTAGGCCCACAGCGGCTCCGGCACCCCGTCGAAGACCGGGTGGTCCTGCCGGACGAGCACCTGGTTCCACCCGATCTGGGGCAGGCGCACCCCGCCTGGCAACCGGGTCACCCGTCCCTCCAGGAGGCCCAGACCCGGCCGGAGGCCGCCCTCCTCGCCGGCCGCGAACAGCAGGTGCATCCCGAGGCAGATGCCCAGGATCGGGCGGCCGGCGGCCGCCGCCTGCTGCAAGGCCCGGTCGAGCCCGCGGCGGGCCAGGTTCTGCATGCCGGCGCCGAAGGCGCCCACGCCGGGCAGCACCACGCCGTCCGCCCCGGCCACTGCGGCGGGGTCGTCGGTGACCTCGGGGTCGTACCCCACCGCCCGCAGGGCGTTCCGCACGCTGGCCAGGTTGCCCATGCCGTAGTCGACGATGACGATGCGGACCATCAGAGCAGGACTCCCTTGGTGGAGGGGATGCCCCGGACCCGCGGGTCCAGCGCCACGGCCTCGCCCAGGGCCCGGGCGAATGCCTTGAAGAGGGCCTCGATCATGTGGTGGGTGTTGCGCCCATAGTGAACTTTCAAATGCAGGGTGATGCCCGCGTTCATGGCCAGGGCCCGGAAGAACTCCGGCACCAGTTCGCTGTCGAAGTCGCCCACCTTCTGCGCGGGGAAGTCTGCGTCGAAGTGCAGGTAGGGCCGGCCGCTCACGTCGACGGCCGCGAAGGCCAGGGTCTCGTCAAACGGCACGAAGGCCGAACCGTAGCGCAGGATGGAAGCGCCGTCGCCCAGCGCCTGGCGCAGGGCCAGCCCCAGGGCGATGCCGGTGTCCTCCACCGTGTGGTGCGCGTCGACCTCCAGGTCGCCGGTCGCCCGGACGGACAGATCGGTCAGCCCGTGGCGGGCGATCTGGTCCAGCATGTGGTCAAAGAAGGGCACCCCGGTCTGGACGTCGGCCCGGCCGGTTCCGTCGAGCCGCCAGGTGACCACGATGTCGGTCTCACGGGTCTTGCGGGCCACTTTCCCGACTCGCTCCGCCATCTCTGCCGCCTCCTCTCCGTGGTGTGGCGACGCCGGCGCTACCCGATCCCCGCGGAGCCCCGCCGCGCCGCCGCTTCCAGACGCACCTGCATGGACCGGGCGTGGGCCTGCAGGTCCTCCGTGAGCGCGAGGCGCACGGCGTGGGGCGCCTGGGCCAGGAAGGCCGCCTCGCTGTAGCACGTCACCGCCGACCGCTTGATGAAGGTCTCCACATTCACCGGGGAGGCGTACCGCGCCGTGCCCTCGGTGGGAATCACGTTGGAGGGGCCCGCGATGTAGTCGCCGATGGGCTCGGGGGTCCACGGGCCCAGGAAGATGGAGCCGGCGTGGCGCACCAGCGGCAGGAAGGACCAGGGGTCGGCCACGTTGACCTCCAGGTGCTCCGGTGCGACGGCGTTGACGATCGCGGCCGCCGCCGGCAGCGACGCCACCGTCAGCGCCGCACCCAGCTCCGCCACCGACCGGCGGATGGTCTCCGCCCGGGGCAGGGCGGCGGCCTGCCGCTCCATCGCCGCACCCACAGCCTCCACCCGCCCGACCCCGGCCGTGGTGACCAGGATGACCATGCCGTTCGGATGCTCGGCCTGGGAGAGCAGGTCGGCGGCCAGCCACTCGGGGTCGGCCGTGCCGTCATCCACGGCCAGCACCTCCGTCGGTCCGGCCAGCATGTCGATGCCCACCGGGCCAAAGACCAGCTTCTTGGCCAGGGTCACGTAGTAGTTGCCGGGTCCGGCGATCGTGTCCACGCGGGGGATGGTCGCCGTGCCGTAAGCCATTGCCCCGATCGCCTGAGCGCCGCCCACCTTGTAGACGTCTTTCACCCCGCAGGCCCGGGCGGCCACCAGCATGTGCGGGTCGATCCGCCCTGCGCGGTCCGGCGGGGTGCAGACGATGACCTCGCGCACACCCGCCACCACGGCGGGAATCACGGTCATCAGCAGGCAGGAGAAGAGCGGGGCCGACCCGCCGGGCACGTAAATGCCGGCCCGGTCCACGGCGCTCACTTGCTGCCCCATGATCGTCCCATCGGGGCGGGTCATGAACCAGGAGCGCGGCACCTGGGGCCGGTGGAACGCGGTGATGTTGTCGACGGCCACCTGGAGGGCGGCGCGGAACTCCGCCGACACCTGCGCCGCGGCCGCCGCATACTCGGCCTCGGCCACCCTGAGGCCGCAGCCCCGCAGGTCGGCCCCGTCGAACCGGAGGGTCAGGTCGTAGAGCGCCTCGTCGCCTTCCCGACGCACACGATCCAGGATTGCCCGCGCCTGCGCCTCCACCTCGGGGTAGAACCGGGTCCGGCGCTCGTTCAGAAACTCCAGGAATGCCTGCGGGTCCCACACTCTCAACATGGCGTGCTCTCCTCCTCAGCCCACTGCGACCGCAGGCGGGGCTACATAGAATGGAGGGAATCCCCCAGTAAGGAGGGCGATTCCCATCAACCGACCCACGGAACTCGCACTGCCGCCTACTCCATCCGCGGCCCCGCCCATCACCGGCGAGCAGGCGCTTTACCTACTCGGCCTGCTGGGACACCTGGCGCAGAAGGCGCACCGGGACCCCAACGGACGCTCCGGCCCCGGCGGGTCCGCCCGGCCGGGCCAGCAGGCCGAGACCGGCAACCCGGGGGCCGCACGGGCCGCGAGCCGCACCGGCCCCCAGCGAGCGGAGGGCATGGCCCCCGTGCCGCTGGTGGCGGGCGTGCCGGTGCCCGTGCTGCCGGCGGGCGTGGCGGACCGCAACTACTGGTTCCCGGACAGGTCCCGCTGCCCGATCCGTTCCCGGATGCCCTGGATGATCGGCCCGATCCGCTCGGCCTTCAGCCTGTAGGCCGCCCGGTTGGCGATGAGCCGCATGGAGGAGGTCCAGAGCTCCTCCACCACCACCAGATTGTTCTCCCGCAGGGTGCGGCCGGTCTCGACGATGTCCACGATCAGATCCGCCAGCCCCACCTTCGGGGCGACCTCGATGGACCCGTGCAGGAAGACGGTCTCTACCTGGATGCCCTTGCTGTTGAAGTAGGCCTCCGTCAGGCGGGGGTACTTGGTGGCCACCCGCTGCGGCGAGCGCCCGCTCAGCAGGGAGGCGGCGTCCACGCCGGCCGGGGCCGCCAGCACGAAGCGGCACTTGCTGTAGCCCAGGTCGAGCAGTTCATAGACCTGCGGCTCGGCCTCCATCAGGACGTTCTTGCCGACGATGCCCAGGTCGGCGGCCCCGTATTCCACGTAAGTGGGCACGTCGGAGTCCCGGGCGACGATGAAGCGGGTGCCCTGCTCCGGACACTCGATGAGGAGGCTCCGTCCCTCCTCCTCCGTCAGTTCCGGGCCGGCCAGGCCGACGTCCCGCAGGAACCGCACCGTGGCGGCGTAGGGACGGCCCTTGGGCAGGGCGATGGTGAGCGGTGACATGGCTTCGTAGCTCCCTTCAGTGAATCGAGGGTACCTCGGGCGTGAGCACCCGGGCGGCGCCGCGGGCCCGTGCATAGGCGGCCAGTTCCTCGCCCGAGCGCCCCAGCAGGTCCACCTCCACGGTGAGCCCCTGGGCCCTGAGGCGCGCCGCCCAGGCCATGGCCTCGGCCTCCCGGCCGGGCGGGCAGGCGATGAGCGCATCCAGCCCCTCCCCGGCGGCTGCACACCCGTTCCGCTCCTGCGCCATCAGCAGCCGGTCCACCGCCAGGGCGAAACCAGTGGCGGCCAGCGGCGCGCCGAACTCCAGAAGGAGGTTGTCGTAGCGCCCGCCGCCCATCACGGGGGCGCCGATGCCGGGCAGGTAGCCCTCGAAAACGACGCCGGTGTAGTAATCCAGTGAGCGCACCAGCCCCGGGTCGAGGCTCACCTGCTCGGAAACGCCCAGGGCCTCCAACAGGCGCAGCACCTGCCCCACGTGTTCCAGGGCCTCGGCCACCTGCCCGCCGACCCCTCCGAACCGCTCCTGCGCCTCGGCGAAGCCGCCGTGAAAGTGCGCCAGGCCCAGCAGCAGCTCCGCCCGCTCGCCGGAGAGGCCCGCCCGGATGACCCCGTGCTCGAAGGCCACCAGGTCCCGGGCGACCATCGCCTCCTTCAGCTCAGCCTCTGCCTCCGGCGACACGCCGGCGAACTGGAAGAGCCCCTCCACGATGCCCACGTGGCCCAGGCCAATCCGGAAGCCCTCGAGCCCTGCGGCCTTCACCGCGGCGCAGGCGAGGGCGATCACCTCGGCGTCGGCCATCTCCCCGGGAGCGCCCACCAGTTCGACCCCGGCCTGCCAGATCTCGCTGGCGGCGCCCGCGCGCGGGTCGCGATGGCGGAAGACCGGGGCGAAGTACGAGAGCCGCAGCGGGAGCGGCTCCCCCGCCAGGCGAGTGGCCACCAGCCGGGCGATGGGCGTGGTCATGTCGGGCCTGAGGGCCAGGGTGCGCCCCTTGCGATCGAAGAACTGGTAGAGATCCTCCGTCCGCGCCCACTTCCCGGCCCCGGCGGCCAACGCCTCCAGGTACTCGAACACCGGGGTGGCCACCTCCCGGTAACCCCAGGCGCGAAACACGCCGTCGAGCTGTGCGGAGAGGCGGCGCATCCGGGCGGCCTCCCCGGGCAGCCGGTCGCGGACCCCTTCGGGCACCTGGGTGCGGAAGACAGGCGCGCTCACGTGGATCCCTCCGTCCTTTAGCGAGCTAATGTAGTAATGTGATAAAATGAAACTACCATAACTCCCCCTCCCGGTCAAGAGGACGCGTAAAGGCCCGACCGATTTCCGGTCGGGCTGAAGGGAACCGTCTCAGAAACCACCTGGGCGGGCCTGGGCCTCGTTGACGGTGAGGGGCCGGCCGCCGTACTCCTGGTTGTGGAGTTCAGCGATGGCCCTGCGGCCGGCCTCCTCGTCGGCCATATCGACGAAGCCGAAACCGCGGGAACGGCCGGTCTCCCGGTCGGTGATGATGCGGGCATTCTCGACCTGGCCGTAGGGCTCGAAGAGGGCCCGCAGGTCCTCCGGTGTTGTGCTCCAGGGCAAGTTGCCTACGTAGATGCTGAATGGCACGACTCGTTGCCTCCTCTTGTTGGGGCGCCGATCCGTTCGGATAGTCAGAGCCCTGTTACCGAGTTAGCCACATTGTGCGCGTCTCGACCGGGTTCACTCCGGCGAAATCCTGGCGCGGGTCTGCCCGCAATCTCCCTCGGGGCTCACTCGGCTTGCAGTCTTACCACCGCGCCGCCGAGCGGAATGTGCCACTCCACGCCGGGCTCCGTCATGGGCGTGACGACCAGAATCGTCTGTTCGCCGAAAGAGTAAACTCCAGCGAGCATGCCCCTGTACGTCTCGCCGCCGGAATGCACTTCGATTTCGCGGCCGACGCACTTGTCTATGGGGGTGTAGGCGGTAAACACTGTAATCATCTCCTCTCGAGAGTTATCAGAATTGAGCGGTTGGAGGTGAGGGAAGGCAGTGGTTGGTAAGCGGCGGTGAGCCGCGCGTGTCGAATGCCGGTCGCAGCCTGCAGAACAGGGTACTCCCGGGCTACAGGCATTGGCGATAGAGCGGCGTTTCCGTGGGACCCCAGGGACTCGGCCTTCGCCCAGGTGGGCGGGCTGCTGCTGATGACGCTGGGCATGGGCTTTCCGTTCGCGCTGGGGGGCGCGGTGTTCCTGGCCGTTGCGAGGGAGATGTTCGTGAGGAGGATCAAGGCGGCCTGGCGACAGTGGTCGGTGCGTACGGGGGCGCGGCGCCGGGCCGCGCTCGGGGGGGCTGACCTGAGGCCAACGGCGGGGCATGATATAATACTAAAATCTCATACTCGATACAGGAAAGGGTGGACGGCATGCCCCATCACGGCCCGGCGCTGGGCAGCCTCGTCCTGGTCGCGGTTCTGGCCTTTCTGGTTCCGCTCCTGCTCAACCGGCTGAAGCGGGTGCGCATCCCCATCGCAGCCGGCGAAATCCTGGCCGGCATGCTGGTCGGCCGGAGCGGCCTCGGCCTGGTCCAGGGCGACGAGCTGCTCTCCATCTTCAACTTCCTGGGAATCGGCGCCCTGATGTTCCTCGCCGGGATGGAGGTCGACCTGGCCGCGCTCGCCGGCGGAGGTGCCCGCCCGAAGGGGCGCCCGGAGTGGCTGGCGCGCCTGCACCACCCGCTGGCCCTGGGAATGGTGCTGTTTCTGCTCACCATTTACGGCGCCCGGTGGTTCGCCGGGCTGCTCCAGCAGCGCGGACTGGTAGAGGAGCCGCTCTTCCTCACGCTGATCATCACCACGTGCGGCCTGTCGATCATCCTGCCGGTGCTCAAGGACCGTCAATTGCTCGGGGATCCTTTCGGCCAGGTGCTCTTCTCCACCGCAGTGATCGCCGACTTCCTGCCGATGCTGGGCCTTTCGGTGCTCGCAGCGGTGAGGGTGAGCGGCTCGGCGGTGGAAGCGCTCTGGATCCTGGTCCTGGTGGTCTTCGGCGCCGCGGTGTACCTGGTCGCCCGCTGGCTCAGCCGGTTCAACCTCCTGGAGGGTCTCAGCGGGGGCACGGCGCAGATCGGTGTGCGGGCGGCCTGGGCCCTCATGCTGGTGTTCCTTGCCCTGGCGCAGACCGTGGGCGTCGAGGCCATCCTCGGCTCGTTCCTGGCCGGGCTCCTGCTCTCGATGCTGGCCGGTCCCCAGCGGGACGAGATCACCCACAAGCTGGACGCACTGGGCTTTGGCTTCCTCATCCCCGTCTTCTTCGTGATGGTGGGCGTCGAGTTTGATCTGCACGCCCTACTCGCTGACCCCGCCGCCCTCGCGCTGGTGCCGCTCCTCCTGGGCGGCACGCTGGTGGTCAAGGCGCTGCCCGGCCTCCTGCTGGCCATCTGGCACCCGCCGCGCCGCACCCTTGCCGGCATGGTCCTGCTGACGACACAGATGTCGGTGACCATCGCCGCCTCGGCCGTGGCCCACACCGTAGGGGCCTACGGTGCTTCAACCCACGCCGCCGTCGTGCTGGTGGCCATCACCACGGCCATCCTCGGCCCCCTCCTGTTCAACCGCATCCTCGGCGATGCCGATGCGACCCCCGAACGCCGGTCGGTAGTTCTGGCCGGCATGAACCGGCTGTCGCTGCACGTAGGCCGCCGGCTCCTGGCGCAGGGGATTCCGGTATGTGCGGTGGATGAGCACCCCGACCGTGCGCAGGAGTTTGCCGCGGCCGGCATTCAGGCGGTGCTGGCCGATCCCGCCTCCGCGGCGGGGCTGCGGCAGGCGGGAGCGGAGCGAGCCCGCGCCCTGCTCGCGCTCACGGGCAACGAGCGCTCCAACCTGGCCGCCGCGCGGCTGGGACGCCGGGAATTCGGCATTCCCCGCGCCATCCTCTTCGCCACGAGCCCGTCGGGGCTGGCCGAGGCCCGGCAGGAGGGGCTGGAGGCCGTGAACCCCGACCTCGCCCCCGCCCTCCTCGTGGAGAGCCTGCTCGCGAGCCCCGCCGCGACCGAACTGTTCACCGGTGCGGACCAGGACGTGCAGATTCAGGACTTCCTCCTCGCCGGGGGCCCGCTCGTGGGCACCGCCCTGCGGGATGCGCCTCTTCCGGCCGGCGTGCTGGTGGTTGCGGTGCGGCGCGGCCCGGCGAAGATCGTGCCCCACGGCGACACCGTCCTGCAGCAGGGCGACCTGCTGACCGTGGTCGGGCCTCCGGAGGCATGGGAGGAGATGCGGCGGCTCACGGGGTGAGGCGCCCTTTCCCCCTGTCTAACTGTGCTGTTTTATTCAGGTAAAGTCGGGTTGTTCTGACAGTTCGCTGCTCCCTATACTGGACTTAGAGCCCAACCGAGCCTGACAGGGGGTCTGATCCATGCAGCGACCGATGGCAGAGCCGTACAAGATCAAAGCCGTGGAGCCCATCCGCATGACGACCCGGGAGGAACGGGAGCGCGCCATCCAGGAGGCTGGGTACAACACCTTCCTGCTCAAGAGCGAGGACGTCTACATCGACCTGCTGACCGACTCCGGCACCAACGCGATGTCCGACCGGCAGTGGAGCGTGCTGATGATGGGCGACGAGGCCTACGCCGGCGCCCGCTCGTTCTACCGCCTGGAAGAGGCGGTGCGGGAGGTGTACGGCTTCAAGTACGTGGTTCCCACCCATCAGGGGCGCGGGGCGGAACACCTCATCTCCCGCATCCTCATCCGGCCCGGCCACTACATCCCCGGCAACATGTACTTCACCACCACCCGCACCCACCAGGAGCTGCAGGGCGGCACGTTCGTCGACGTCATCATCGACGAGGCCCACGACCCGCAGGCGGAACACCCCTTCAAGGGCAATGTGGACATCGCCAAGTTCGAGGCGCTGATCGACCGGGTGGGCGCCGAGAACATCCCCTACATCAACGTAGCCCTTACCGTGAACATGGCCGGCGGCCAGCCCGTCTCCATGGCCAATCTGCGCGCGGTGCGGTCCGTCTGCGACCGGCACGGCATCCGCATGTGGTGCGACGCGACCCGAGCGGTGGAGAACGCCTACTTCATCAAGGAGCGGGAAGAGGGGTACCGGGACAAGCCGGTGCGGGCGATCCTGCGGGAGATGATGTCCTACTTCGACGGCTGCACCATGTCGGCGAAGAAGGACTGCCTGGTGAACATCGGCGGCTTCCTGGCCATGAACGACGAGTGGATCCTCCAGAAGGCCCGGGAGCAGGTGGTGATCTTTGAGGGCATGCCCACCTACGGCGGCATGTCCGGCCGGGACATGGAGGCCGTTGCGCAGGGGATCTACGAAATGGTGGACGACGATTACATCGCCCACCGCATCTACCAGGTGCGCTACCTGGGCGAGCAGCTGCTGGAGGCGGGCATTCCGATCGTGCGCCCCATCGGCGGCCACGCGGTGATGCTGGACGCCCGCGCCTTCCTGCCCCACATCCCGCAGGAGCAGTTCCCCGCCCAGGCCCTGGCGGCGGCGCTGTATGTGGACTCCGGCGTGCGCGCCATGGAGCGCGGCGCCGTCTCGGCGGGGCGCGACCCCAGGACAGGCGAGAACATCTACCCGAAGTTGGAGCTGGTGCGGCTGACGATCCCGCGTCGGGTCTACACCGACCGGCATATGGACGTGGTGGCCTACTCGGTGAAACACCTGTGGGAGCACCGGGATACCATCCGGGGTCTCCGCATGGTCTACGAGCCGCCCACGCTCCGGTTTTTCACCGCCCGCTTCGAGCCGATCGTCTGAAGGCCTGGGTCGGCCGCCCTTTGTGGTCATCCCGGCCAGCCGGCAGGGCAGCCCGCGCAGGGCTGCCCTGCCGTTTGTCATGACACCGTCAGTGCGGAAGGGCCCAGCCGCCCGCGGCGTCACCCCATGAGGCGCGGCCACATACGCTGAACCTGAACTCTTGTGCGCGAAAGGAGAGGAAGGAACTTGCAGCAGCCCGTTACCCAGCCGATTCCGGCGGGCTGGCCCGGCGTGGCCACGTACGCCTACCAGGCCCCGCTGCAGGCCCCGCCGCAGGCCGCTCCGGTAGCCCCCGCTCCCTTCCCGACGAGCCCGAACGGGGCGCAGCCGCCGATGCTCGCACAGCAACTCGTGCACGTGGCCAGGTCGCTGGAACAGCTCTTCCCCGGTTATCAGGCGCTGGTCTCGCTGCTCCTGGAGGCGACCGCCACACGGCCCTCGCCGGCGCTGCAGGAGGCGGTGCGCAGCGCTGAGGAGGCCCTCTATTACCACGGGGCCACGCTGGGAGCCATCCGGCGGATCCTGTGCGGTGAGGCATCTGCGAACGTACTTATGAACCTGGCCACGGCCTTCCACCACCTGAGCCGCGCCCAGCCGCGGGTACGCGCGGCGGCCGATCAGGTGCTCGCCCTCGTCCCTTCCGCCCAGCACGGCCTGATGGGCAGCCTCGTCCAGTCCGCGGCCGCCGCGGACGGCGTCCTGGTGCAGGCGGGAACGGCCATCCAGGCGCTGGTCGGCCAGCAGGCGTGGGAATCGGCCAGGACGGCCTGAACGCCGGCCGTGTGCGGGCCCAGGCGGGGTTGGCCATCCCTTCAGTACATCAAAAGCGGCACAGGGGGCTTGTCCCTGTGCCGCTGCGCGTCGGTCCTTACTGGCCGCGCTGCTTGAGCCGTTCCAATACGAGCCGGTACCCATCGGCCCCGTAGTTGAGGCACTTCTTCACCCGGCTGATGGTGGCCGTGCTAGCACCCGTGGCCGCAACGATGTCCTCGTAGGTCATGCCCGCATCCAGCATCTTGGCCACCTCGAGCCGCTGTGCGAGAGCCTTGATCTCCCCGATGGTCGCTATGTCCTCAAAAAAGCGGTAGTACTCGTCGACGGTCTTCAAGGTCAGCATCGCCTCGAAGAGCTTATCGGTCAGTTCATCGCGGAGTTTCTCGTTGACCGGCATGCACGGGATCCCTCCCAGCACAGCGCATATCCATCCGAGAGTATACTCGCTTTCGCGAACGAAAACCCCTTTCGTGCCGGACAAGCCCACACGCAGAAATGCCACGTTATTCCTCCACGACGGTCCGGCCCGCCGTTGCAGCGGGCCCCAGGCCGCAGAACGCCCGCCCGCACCTCTTTGGTGCGCAGGGACAACAGAATCGGGTCCTCCCCCCGGGAACGGGGGAGGACCCTTGCCGTCACGCCGCCACCGCGAGCAGTCCGGCCACCGCCACCAGAACCATGCCCACGACGGAACAGACCTGGAACAGGAGGAAGAACGCGGTGGACAGGTGTTCGTGGCGCCTGAGGGCCATCGACAGCGGGGCCATCAGCAGGATACCCAGTGCCAGGTCGATCAGTCCCAGTCCCAGAACCGACTTCACGGCGGACCCCTCCAGCGGTTGGACTTTTTCGTCGCTTTTGTTATTTATGTGCCGCCGCTGCCGTTCCCTGCATGAGTCGGTCGATTCCGCGAACGACTGCCGCCTGCCCCCGGCGTGTCGCGCAGCGGCCGGGGGCAACTGCCCCCGGCCGGTGGCGAGACTCTTGTGAGTACGTTACTCCAGTTCGAACGTGACCGAGACCGCGGCCGAAAACATCGTGGTGCCGCTGTACACCGGCACGGCTGCGGCCGCAGCCCCGCCGTCCATGCTCATGCCCTGGGCTTCCGCCTTGGCCCGAACCAGAGAAACACCCTGGTCCTGCACGGAGACCGACTGCACCCGGGCCACCTTCGCACCCAACTCACCCGCGACCAGGTTGGCCTTGGCCCTGGCGTCGTCCACCGCGAGCTTCAGGGCTTCTTCCAGCAGCTTGTCGGAGTTCTTCACCGAGAAGCTGACGCCGTTCAGCTCGTTGGCACCGGCCTCCACAGCCGCCTGGATCAGGTTGGCCACCTTGTCCAGTTCCTGCGTGGTGATGGTGAGGGTGTTGGTGGCGCGGTAGCCGACCAGCTGCCGGCCCTTTTCCTGGGACCAGTCGTACTCGGCGCTCAGGTTGAAGATGCTGGTCTGGATCTGATCTTCCTTAATCCCCATGGCCTGCACGGCCTCGGCGATCTTGGTGATGCTCGCCTGCAGCGCGTTGTAGGCCTCGATCGGCGTCGACCGGAGCTCGCTCACGCCCAGCGAGATCACCGCGGTGTCGGGCTTCGCGTCCAGCTGGCCGCGCCCGGTCACGGTGAGGGTCCGCGCCGTGTCCTGGGTCTCCGCGGCCTTAGCCGGGTGAACGGGCGGGGCGAAGAAGGCGAGGCTGGCGACCAGGAGCCCGGCCAGAAGAGCAGCAACGAATCCGCGTTTCATTCCTCGTTCCCTCCTGTGGGAGAATCTCGTCCGTTAGACGGGGGCACGCCCGGAGTCCGGTGCAGAAATAACTATCCCTTACCAGAAATCCCGGGTCGCGCAGGAGCCGTCTTGCGCGGCAGCGTATCCATTCGGTGGCGGAAAGGAGGTATGACTCGGTATGTCAACGCAAATCCGCCGACGCACGGTTCAAACCCCGCGGCTGAAGGTTCACATCCGCGAGGCGGGCTCCGGTCCGGTTCCGATCGTGCTCCTGCACGGCAACTGCAGCTCCTCGGTGTTCTACGAAGACCTGATGCTGGCCCTTGGCGACGAGTACCACACCATCGCCCCTGACCTGCGCGGCTACGGCGATACCGAACCGCTGCCGGTCGATGCGACCCGCGGCTGCGGTGACTGGGCAGATGACCTGGCCGCCCTGGTGGACACCCTTGGACTCGACCGCATCCACCTCGCCGGCTGGTCCATGGGCGGCGGCGGGGCATCAACAACGCCATGGCGCCCAAGTACCACAACCTGGCCGGCTTCGCCGACGTCACGCCCAAGCCGCCCGTGCTCTGGATTCGCGGTGACAGCGACCCGATCGTCAGCGACACTTCGATGTTCGACCTCGCCTACCTCGGACAGCTCGGGGCCGTGCCGGGTTGGCCGGGCGCCGAGGCCTGTCCGCCGCAGCCGATGATCGCGCAGACCCGCCTGGTGCTGGACCGGTATCGCGCCGCCGGCGGGTTCTACGAAGAGGTGGTCGTGGCCAACGCCGGCCACTCGCCGTTCATTGAACAGCAGGAGACGTTCCTGAACCACTTCCGCCGCCACCTGAACCGGGCGGGCCATCACCCTTCGACGCAAGGCTGAGCCACTCCGTGCTCGGCCGGCCCACCAGGTAGCCCTGCGCGTAGTCCACGCCGAACTCCCGCAACAGCTTCAATGTTTCCTCGCTGTCGACGAACTCGGCGATGGTCTTCTGCCCCTGCGACCGGGCCATGGCCACCATCGCCCGCACCAGGTGCTGGTCGGCCGACTCGGTGGGGAGGTTGCGGATGAAGGCGCCGTCGATCTTGAGGTAGTCCACCGGCAGGTGCTTGAGCAGGTGGAGGGTGGAGAAGCCGGAGCCGACGTCGTCCAGGGCGAAGCGGCAGCCCAGTGAGCGCATGGCGGTGATGAACCGGCGCGCCTGCTCCAGGTCGCCGATGGCCGCGGTCTCGGTGATCTCCAGGACCAGGCGCGACGGGTCTACCCGCCGCTGCTCCAGTTCTTCCTTGATCATGCGGGCGAGGCCCGGGTCGGACATGGTCTTGCCGGAGAGGTTCACCTCGAACGCCTCGACCTCGCTCTCCCCATGTTCGGCCATCAGCCGGATGGCCTCCCGCAGCACCCACCGGTCGATCTCCTGAATCAGTCCGAAGCGCTCTGCCCCCGCGAGGAACTCGCCGGGGGCAATCAATTCGCCGTTCTCTCCCACCAGCCGGAGCAGCAGTTCGAGGCGCGACACCTTCCCCGTGGTCAGGTCGAGAATCGGCTGGGCGTGCAGCACGAAGCGGTTCTGCCGCAGCGCCTCCCGGAGGCGCTGGTCCCACGAGAGCTTCGTGGCCAGTTCGTCGCGCCAGTCGTCGTTCTCCTCGAAGACCACGACCGTGTTCCGCCCCGACTCCTTCGCCTTGTACATGGCCATGTCGGCCTGGGCCAGTAGCCGCTCCGCCGACAGGCCGTTCTCCGGGAAGAAGGTGATGCCGATCGAGCCGGTCACCGTGATGCGCCGGCCCTTGACGGTGATCGGCTCCTGCTGGAGCCCCTTCAGGACCGCCTCGGCCACCGTGACCGCCTCGCGCCCGGTGTACGGCATGAGGATGGCAAACTCGTCGCCCCCGTGCCGGGAGGCAATATCGGTGGGGCGCAGGTGCCGCTGGATGATCTCCGCCGCCCGCACCAGCACCTGGTCGCCCGCCGGGTGACCGAGCGTGTCGTTGACGAACTTGAACAGGTCCAGGTCCAGGAACAGCAGCGCGCCCCGCACGCGGTGCTTGCGGGCCAGGTCCAGGTGGCGCTCCAGCTCCGCCTGGAAGGCCCGGCGGTTGTACAGGCCGGTGAGCGAGTCACGGCTGGCCATCTGCCGGAGCCGCGCCTCTGCCTCCTTGCGGTCGGTCACGTCCTGGAACTGGGTGATGAAGTAGAACCCCTCGTTCCCCTGATCGATGCGGCTGCAAGTCTGCTCGACCCAGACTATGCGGCCGCTTTTGTGGTAAAAGCGCCGCTCGCGGCGGCAGATGCCGCGCCGGCCGTCCACGAAGGCGCTCCTGGCCAGCGGGCAGTTGTCGCCGACGCGGTCCTCGGGATGGACAAAATCGTCAACGGGCCTCCCCACCAGCTCGTCCTCGGCGTAACCCAGCATCGCGCACAGGGCCCCGTTCACCTGCAGCCAGCGCCGGTCGGAGGTCAGCAGGGCCACGCCGATGGGGGCGGCGTGGAAGGCGCCGCGGAAGCGCTCCTCGCTCTCGCGCAGGAACCGCTCGGTGCGCTCCTTCTCCCGCTGCCACTGGCGCTCCCGGCGCAGGAGCCACGGGGCCGTCAGCAGCGCCAGCGTCACACCGCCATAGAAGAAGGCGCCGAGCCACCAACCCGCGAGGAGGGACAACGCGGTGAGCAGCGTCGGCGCCATGAGCGCACCTACGTAAAGCACAACCCGCCGCGGCCCGTCTGACCGCAGGCGGGCAATCGTCAGCAGCGCGACGCTTCCGGCCACATACAGCGCGGCCATCGCGGCGCTCAGCGCCTGACCTCGATGCACATAGGGGGTCAGGAACTGGTGCGGAAGTATACCAATCATCAGACCCTGGAGAAAAAGTACTCCAGCGGCGCCATACGTCAGCAGGTCAGTTCGCAAATGGATCATGCTATCCCTCATGTTCCCTTCCGGAGCCCATACAAAGAATGTACCCAAGTTAACTTTACACAAAGACACGTTCCGGGAACAGAGGGAGTTGAGGTTCGGCGCAGGAAATCGGCGCTCGGCGCAACGCCGGAGGGCACAGACCGTCGGGAAGCGGCGCTCCACCGGGGCCCGGCGGCAGAGCCGGCGTCAAAGCGCCCTGCGGCCGATGTCCCGCCGGAAAACCCGGCCCTCGAACCGGACCCGCTCGACCCCCGCATAGGCCAGGTCCAGTGCCGCGGCGAGGGTGGGGCCGGTGGCCATCACCCCCAGCACGCGCCCACCGGCGGTGACCAGCACGCCCTCGTCGGTGAACGCGGTACCGGCGTGGAAGAGGGTGGCGCCCGTCTCCTCGGCCTCCACCAGCCCGTCGATGGGGAGGCCTTTCTGGTACGCGCCGGGGTAGCCGGCCGAGGCCAGCACGACGACGGCGGCAGACTCCGGCCGGAAGCGGAGCTCCACCTCGTGCAGCCGCCCGTCCAGGCAGGCGCCGATGACCTCCAACAGGTCGTTCTCCAGCAAGGGCAGCACCACCTGGGTCTCGGGATCGCCGAAGCGGGCGTTGAACTCCACCACCTTCGGCCCCTGCGCCGTCAGCATCAGGCCGGCGAAGAGGCAGCCGACAAAGGGCGTGCCGCGCCGGGCCAGTTCGGCGATGGTCGGCTCGAGGATCGTGCGCTGCACCGCACCCGCCACCGTCGGCGTGTAGAAGGGCACCGGGGCGTAGGCGCCCATCCCGCCGGTGTTGGGGCCGGTGTCACCCTCGCCCACCCGCTTGTGGTCCTGGGCGGCCACCATCTGCTTCACGGTGCGCCCGTCGCTGAAGGCGAGGACGGAGACTTCCTCCCCCTCCAGCACCTCCTCGATCACCACCCGCCGGCCCGCCCCGGCAAAGGCGCCCTCCACCATGGCGGCGCGCAGCGCCTGCCGGGCTTCCTCCACGCCGGCGCACACCCGCACGCCCTTGCCCGCGGCCAGCCCATCGGCCTTGACCACGAGGGGGCCCGAGTTCGCCTCTACGTAGGCCAGGGCGGCGTCGTAGTCGCTGAAGACGGCGTAGCTGGCGGTCGGCACCCCGGCGGCCGCCATCACTTCCTTGGCGAAGGCCTTGGAGGCCTCGATGCGCGCCGCAGCGGCGGTGGGGCCGAAGGCACGGATGCCCGCCTCCGCCAGCGCGTCCACCAGGCCGGTCGCCAGCGGCTCCTCGGGCCCGACGATCACCAGGTCGATGCCGAGCCGGCGGGCCAGTTCCACCTGTCCCGCCACGTCGGTAGCCTTCACCTCAGGGTGGCACCAGGCAAACCGGCCGATCCCGGGGTTGCCCGGCGCCACGTGCAGCTCGTCGATGTGCCGGCTCTGAATCGCCTTCCAGGCGAGGGCGTGCTCCCGCCCGCCCCCGCCGACGATGAGCACCTTCATCCTGTGCGGTCCTCCCCCTCTTCCCCGAATCTCCACTGCCCCCGAATGCACCGCCCGCCCGGGGACCTCGTGCGTGAGCGTCAGTGCCTGAAGTGGCGTACCCCCGTGAACACCATGGCGATCCCGAGTTCGTTGGCCCGGGTGATCGACTCCTCGTCCCGGATCGACCCGCCGGGCTGGGCGATGGCCGCGATGCCCGCCTCGCCGGCCGCCTCCACCACGTCCGGGAACGGGAAGAAGGCGTCGGAGGCTAGCACGGCACCCCTCGCCGCGTCGCCGGCCTGCCGGAGGGCGAACCGGGCGGCGTCGATGCGGTTCATCTGGCCGGCCCCCACGCCCAGCGTCTGGCCGCCCTTCGCCACGACGATGGCGTTGGACTTCACGTGCTTGCAGACCTTCATGGCAAAGGCCAGGTCGCGGAGCTGCTCCGGCGTAGGCGCCTTCGCCGTCACCGGCTTCCAGGACGCCGGATCCTCCTGGACGGCGTCCCAGCCCTGCACCAGCAGGCCCCCGCCCACGCGCTTCAGGTCGAAGCCGGCGGGCGGGTTCCGGTCGATGGGGCCCACGGCCAGCAGCCGCAGATTCTTCTTCCTGGTGAGCACCTGCAACGCCTCGGGCTCGAAGTCCGGGGCGATCACGATTTCGAGGAAGATCTTGCTCAACGCCTCGGCCGTCTCCCGGTCGCAGGGGCGGTTCAGGGCCACGATACCGCCGAAGATCGAGACCGTGTCGGCCTCGTAGGCCCGGCGGAACGCCTCGGCAATCGTGGGCGCCACCGCCACGCCGCACGGGTTGGCGTGCTTGATGGCCACCGCGGCCGGCTCATCGAACTCCTTCACCAGCTCCAGCGCCGCGTGGGCGTCGTTGATATTGTTGTAGGAGAGCTCCTTGCCGTGCAGCTGCCGCGCCCGGGCGATCACGGTTCCGCCGGCGGTGCCGTCGCTGTAGAAGGCCGCCACCTGGTGCGGGTTCTCGCCGTAGCGGAGATCCTGCACCTTGGTGAAGGTGAGGGTGAGCGTGTCCGGGAAGGGCGAGGCGGCCCCGCCCGAAGCCCCGTCGCCGGCCTCCTGCCCCGGCGCCCTGGCGGCGACCAGCTCCCGCCCCCGGGAGGCCAGCCAGCCCGCGATGGCCCCGTCGTAGGCGGCGGTGTGCTGGAACGCCTCCAACATCAGGGCGAAGCGGGTCTGAAGCGACAGGCCGCCGGTCTCCCGCAGTTCCCCCAGGATTGCCTCATACCTGTCGGGGTTTACGACCACGCCCACGTCCTGCCAGTTCTTCGCCGCTGCCCGCACCATCGCCGGGCCGCCGATGTCGATCTGCTCCACGGCCTCCTCCAGGGTCACTGCGGGATTGGCCACCGTCTCCCGGAACGGGTAGAGGTTCACCACCACCAGGTCGATGGGGGCCACCCCGTGCTCCGCCAGCTGCGCCATGTGCCTCGGGTTGGACCGGATCGCCAGGATGCCGGCGTGGATCTGCGGCTGCAGGGTCTTCACCCGCCCGTCCAGGATCTCGGGGAAGCCGGCCACCTCGGCCACCTCCCGCACGGGCACCCCGGCGCCGTGCAGGGCCCGGTACGTGCCGCCGGTGGAGATGATCTCCACCCCCAGGTCCGCCAGTCCCCTGGCGAATTCCACGATTCCCCTCTTGTCGTAGACGCTGATCAGGGCCCGCTTCACGCCCATCTCTACTCCTCCTTCTCCCGCGGGACCGGCCCTTTCCCCTGCTCCGGGCGGTACCCGTCCCGATCCAGCCAGTAGCGCTGCTCGTGGCCGGCCAGGTAGGCCAGCAGCGGGTCGCGGTAGGTGGGCCAGGTGATGTACCGGGCCACGTCGTCCCGCTTCACCCAGCGCACGTCCACCACGTACTCGTCCTTCTCGGGCACCCGCAGCGCCCCCGCCACCAGGCGGCAGGAGAACACATGGACGAGGAAGTGCTGGTCGTGCACCAGGTTGTGGGTATCCAGCACGTAAGCCAGTTCCACCGGGGCCACGAGCAGCCCGGTCTCCTCCTGCACCTCCCGCACCACGCAGTCGGTGAGCGACTCCCCCACCTCCAGCTGCCCCCCGGGCAGCGACCACACGTCGCCGATGGGCCAGCGGTTGCGCACCACCACCAGCTGGTCCTCTTCCTCCACCAGACCCAGGCCCATCACGAACTGCCGTCCCATGCTACGAATCTCCCTTCTGTGGCTGGTCCAGAATGCGCACCCGGCGCCCCTCGATGCGCAGGCGGCCCTCCGCGAAGAGCTGCACCGCCCGCGGATAGATGCGGTGCTCCTCCGCCTGGACGCGCGCCCGCAGCGTCTCGTGCGTGTCGTCCTCCAGGACCGGAACGGCCGCCTGCAGGATGATCGGCCCCTCGTCCATGCCCTCGTTCACGAAGTGCACAGTGCAGCCCGCCACCTTCACGCCGTAGGCGAGCGCCTGCCCCTGGGCGTCCAGCCCGGGGAACGCCGGGAGCAGGGAGGGGTGGATGTTCAGGATCCGGTTCGGGAAGGCCGTGAGCATCGGCTTCCGCACCAGCCGCATGTACCCGGCGAGACAGACCAGGTCGACGTTCCGGGCCAGGAGCAGCTCGGCCAGGGCCCGGTCGAAGGCCGTGCGGGTCGGGTAGTCGCCGGGATCTACGTGGATCGCCTCCACCCCGGCCCGGCGGGCCCGCTCCAGCCCGTAGGCGTCGGCCCGGTCGGAGATCACCACCACGACCTCCCCGTCAATGCGCCCCTCCCGGCAGGCGTCCAGGATTGCCTGCAGGTTGGTACCATTGCCCGAGATCAGCACGCCGATGCGGATCATGGCCGCACCTCCACCCGGGACACGCCGTAACCGCCCGGGGCCCCGCCTCCGTCCAGGGCATCCGGGCCGGCTGCGGCACCGCCGCCCTCGGCGCTGTCCGCCACCACCTCGCCCACGACCCAGGCCGTCTCGCCCAGTTCCCGCGCCGCGGCGGCCACCGCCTCTGCCTGGTCAGCCGGCACGGCCAGCACCATGCCGATCCCCAGGTTGAAGGTGGCCTCCATCTCCGCCTGCTCCACCGGCCCCAGCCGCTGGATCAGCCGGAAGATCGGCGGCACCTCCCAGGTGGAGCGGTGGAGCACCGCCCGGCAGCCGGCGGGCAGCATGCGGGGGATGTTCTCGTGCAGTCCGCCCCCGGTGATGTTGGCGATGCCGCGCACGTCGAAGCGCTGCAGCAGGGCCAGCACCGTGCGGGCGTAGATGCGGGTGGGCGTGAGCATCGCCTCGGCCACCGTCTGGCCGCCCAGTTCGGGCGGCCGCTCGTCCAGGGCGAAGGCGCCGCCGTCCACTTTGAGGAGCACCCGCCGGGCGAGGGAGTAACCGTTGGAGTGCAGCCCGCTGGAGGCCAGGGCCACCAGCCTGTCGCCCGGCGCCACGCGCCCGCCGGTGATGAGGCGGTCGCGGTTCACGATGCCCACGGCGAAGCCGGCCAGGTCGTACTCGCCCGGGGCGTACAGCGAGGGCAGTTCCGCCGTCTCGCCGCCGATCAGAGCGCAGCCGGCCTCCAGGCACCCGTCCGCGATGCCCTTCACCACCTGCTCCAGCACCGCCGGGTCCTTCCGGCCGGTGCCGATGTAGTCCAGGAAGAAGAGCGGCTCGGCCCCCTGGCAGAGGATGTCGTTCACCGACATCGCCACCAGATCGATGCCCACTGTGTCGTGCCGGCCCGTGAGGAACGCCAGCTTCAGTTTGGTGCCCACGCCGTCGGTGCCGCTCACCAGGACGGGATCGGGGTACTTCGTGAGGTCCGGCGCAAAGAGCCCGCCGAAGCCGCCGATGCCGGTGAGCGTCCCCGGGCGCCGGAGCGTCCGGGCGGCGTGGGCCGCAATGCGCTCCACCAACCGGTAGTGCCGCTCGCGGTCCACTCCCGCGTCGGCGTAGGTGAGACCCCGGTCAGTCATCGCCGCAGCCCTCCTCCAGTTCGTACGCCTCGATGCCCTCCGGAACGGGAACGGGGTAGTCGCCCGTGAAGCAGGCCAGGCAGAAGCCGTGGCGCCCGTCAGCCGGCCGGCCGGTGGCCCGCACCATCCCCTCCACCGACAGGAACGCCAGCGAGTCGGCGCCGATGGCATCGCGGATCTCCTCGACCTCCCGCCCCCGGGCGATCAGGTCGCTGGACCGGGAGGTGTCGATGCCGTAGTGGCAGGCGTTCTCATACGGAGGCGAGGCGATGCGCATGTGCACCTCCCGCGCCCCTGCCTCCCGGAGCAGGTTGACCAGATGGCGGGACGTGGTGCCCCGCACGATCGAGTCGTCCACCAGGACCACCCGCTTGCCCTCGATCACCTTGCGGAGGGGGTTCAGCTTCAGCTTCAGGGCCGACTCGCGCCCGGCCTGCGACGGCAGGATGAAGGTGCGGGCGATGTAGCGGTTTTTGACCAGCCCCAGTTCATAGGGGATGCCGGACTCCTCCGCGTACCCCGTCGCCGCCGAGATGGAGGAGTCGGGCACGCCGATGACGATGTCGGCCTCCGCCGGCGCCTCCCGTGCGAGCTCACGCCCCATCGCCTTGCGCACGCTGTGGACGTTGGCCCCCTCCAGCTGCGAGTCAGGCCGGGCGAAGTAGATGAACTCGAAGATGCAGGGCCGGGCCGGGGTCGCTCCCCGGATCGCCGGCTGCGAGCGGAGCTTGCCGCCCTCGCTGATGGTGATCATCTCGCCCGGCGCCACCTCGCGCACGAACTCGGCGCCGATGGTGTCGAAGGCGCAGGACTCGGAGGCCAGGACCCACCGGCCGTCCAGCCGCCCCAGCTGCAGCGGCCGGATGCCGTGGGGGTCGCGCAGGCCGATCAGCCGGTCCTCGGCCAGGATGAGCAGGGCGTACCCGCCGCGCACCTGCCCGATGGCGTCGACCACCGCCTCCTCCAGGGTCGCCGCCCGGGAGCGGACGATGAGGTGCGCCAGCACCTCGGTGTCGACGCCCGTGGCGAAGATGGCGCCCTCCTCCTCCATCTGCCGGCGGAGGAGGAACGCGTTCACCAGGTTGCCGTTGTGCGCCAGGGCAAGCCCTCCGCGCCGGGTGTTCACGACGATGGGCTGCGCGTTGCTCAGCCGGGAGGCCCCGGCGGTGGAGTAGCGCACGTGGCCGATGGCCACATCGCCCGCGAGCCGGTCGAGGGTTTCGGGCTTCTCGAACACCTCGCTCACGAGGCCCATCCCCCGGTGGGCGGTGAGGCTCCTGCCCCGGGCGGCGACGATGCCCGCCGACTCCTGCCCCCGGTGCTGCAGGGCGATCAGGGCGTGGTAGACTACCCGGGCCGCCCCGGCGCAGCCGTAGATGCCGAACACACCGCACTCGTCCACCGGGCCTTTTTCCGGGTTCGTCGCGAGCCCCGCCAGGTAGGGCTCCAGCGCCAGGCCCAGGGTGGGATCGGCGCCGGGCACCGCCTGGCCGGGCCGCGGCGCCGGCCCCGGGGGCGGGACGATCACTCGTCCATCCACCGGGGGATCGCCTCCTTGTGGGCCCGCGCCAGCTCCGCCACCGGCAGGTCGATCAGCTCCTGCCGCCGGTAGACGTGGGCCGACTGGCTCCCCGGAGCCAGGGCGGCCAGCCGGAAGCGGCCGTCCGCGGTCACGTCGCCCAGGACGCGGAAGGGGATCTGTTCGACCATCAGCAGCGCCTCCAGGCGTCCCACCTGCTCACGGGTCGTCGTGACCAGAATGCGGGACTGGGACTCGCCGAAGATCTGGCCATCGACGCGACCCTCGCCCAGGAAGACGCTCACCTGGCAGCCCAGGGCCGGATCGCCGGCGGCGACGGCCATCTCCGCCAGGGCGACCGCAAGGCCGCCCTCCGCCACGTCGTGGGCGGCGGTGACCAGGCCCTCGTGGATCGCCCTGAGCACCGCGTCCTGCAGGCGCTTCTCGAAGGCGAGGTCGAGGGCGGGAGCATCTCCGGCGAGCACGCCGTGGATCAGCCGGGCGTACTCGGAGCCGCCCAGTTCGTCCCGGGTCTCGCCCAGGAGGAGGATGACGTCGCCGGCCTGCTTGAAGCCCGGGGTGGTCAGACGGTCGAGGTTCTCGTGCAGGGCGATCATGCCGATCGTCGGGGTGGGGTGGATCGGCTCGCCGCTGGTCTCGTTGTAGAAGGAGACGTTGCCGCCGGTGACGGGCGTGCCCAGGGCCTCGCACGCCTCGGCCATGCCGGAGATCGCCTCATCGAAGGTCCAGAAGATCTCCGGCTTCTCGGGATTGCCGAAGTTGCAGTTGTTGGTGATGGCCACGGGCCGGGCGCCGGTGACCACGCAGTTGCGAGCAGCCTCGGCCACGGCGATGGCGGTGCCCCGGCGGGGGTTCAGGTACACGTAGCGGCCGTTGCAGTCCACCGAGGCTGCGATGCCCCTCGGCGGGACCGCCTGGCCGGGCCGGCCGGGCAGCTCCGCGCCGGACTGCTGCCGGGTGAGATCGTGCGCCCCGGGGGAGACGGCCGCGCCCAGCCGGATGACGCCGGCGTCCCCGCCGGGCCCCAGCACGGTGCCCGCCTGCACCATGTGGTCGAACTGCTCGTAGATCCAGGCCCGGGAGCCGATGTTGGGCGAACCCAGGAGCCGCAGGAGCGTCCCGTTCCAGTCCTCGGGCTCCGGGAGCACCGACCAGTCGAAGGCCCGCAGCTCGGCGAGGTAGGCGGGCTCAGCCTTCTCCGGATGGTAGACCGGGGCGCTCGCGAGGGCCCTGGCCGGCACCTCGGCCACGACCTCGCCACTGTCCAGCACCCGCACCATGCCGTCGTCTGTCACCCGGCCGATCACGGCGCAGCCCACGCCCCACTTCCGGCAGATCGCCTCGACCTCGGCCTCGCGCCCTTTCTTCACGCAGACGAGCATGCGTTCCTGCGACTCGGAAAGGAGGAACTCCCAGGGCTCCATGCCCTCCTCCCGGGCGGGCACCTTGCGCACGTCCAGCTCCACACCCACACCGCCCCGGGCCGCCATCTCCGCGGACGAGGAGATGAGGCCGGCGGCACCCATGTCCTGAATGCCGACCACCGCGTCGGTCTCGAACAGCTCCAGGCAGGCCTCCATCAGCATCTTCTCGGCGAAGGGGTCGCCCACGGGCACGGTGGGAAGGTCAGTCTCCCGCCCCTCGCCGCTGAACTCGGCCGAGGCCAGCAGCGACGCGGCGTGGATGCCGTCCCGCCCCGTGGGGGCGCCCACCACCATGAGGGCGTTGCCCGGGCCGGCGGCGATGCCCCGGTGGATGCGGTCGGGCCGGACGATGCCGATGCACATGGCGTTGACGAGGCAGTTGCCCCGGTAGGACTCGTCGAAGTAGACCTCGCCGCCGATGCAGGGCACCCCGACGGTGTTGCCGTAGTGGCCGATGCCGGCGACCGCGCCCTTGAGCAACTCGCGCTGCCGGGGATCGTCCAGCGGGCCGAACCGCAGGGAGTTCAGCGTGGCCACCGGGCGGGCGCCCATCGTGAAGACGTCCCGCAGGATGCCCCCCACGCCCGTGGCCGCACCGTTGAAGGGGTCCACAAAGGAGGGGTGGTTGTGGGATTCGATCTTGAACGCCACGGCCAGATCGTCGTCGATCTTCACCACACCGGCGTTCTCGCCCGGGCCCTGCAGCACCCGCTCGCCACGGGTGGGAAGCCGCCGCAGGGCGGCCTTCGAGTGCTTGTAGGCGCAGTGCTCGGACCACATCACACCGAACATCTGCAGTTCGGTGTAGTTGGGCTCCCGCCCCAGGACCTCCACCACACGGCGGTACTCCGCCTCCGTGAGGCCCACCAGACTCCAGGGCTGCTGTAGCTCAGACACGGATGACCCTCCCCGTCAGGAATTCCACCATCGACGCAAACAGAAGGCGCCCGTCCGCGGAACCCAGGACTTCCTCGCTCGCCCGCTCGGGGTGGGGCATCAGGCCGGCGACGTTGCCGGCCCGGTTGACGATGCCGGCGATGTTCTCCGCCGACCCGTTGGGGTTGGCCCCGGGGGTGACTTCCCCCTCCGGCGTGCAGTAGCGGAACAGGACCTGGCGGTTCTCGTTCAGCGCGCGCAACGTGTCCGAATCCGCCTGGTAGTTGCCCTCCCCGTGGCTCACGGGGATTCTCAGCACCCGGGCCGGCCCGCAGGCCCGGGTGAAGGGGGTGGTCGCGTTCTCCACCCGCACATGGCTCCAGCCGCACCGGTACCGCCCGTGGGCGTTGGGTCGGAAAGCGCCCGGCAGGAGCCCCGCCTCGGTGAGAATCTGGAAGCCGTTGCAGATGCCCAGCACCAGGCCGCCCCGCGCGGCAAAGGCAGCGATCGCCTCCATCACCGGGGTGTGGCGGGCCAGGGCCCCGCCCCGCACCCGGTCGCCGTACGAGAAGCCGCCGGGGATGACGATGGCGTCGTAATGCGCGAGGTCGCGCGTTTCGTACCACACGTAGTCAACCTGCTGCCCCATGACCCCACACAGCACGTGAAACGTGTCCATCTCACAGTTGGTGCCCGGGAAGACCACGATGCCAAACCGCACCTGCGCTACCTCCCCCAAGATCCGCTGCGCCCCCCACGCGCAGACCGCAAGTGTCGGGGCCTGCCCCCTCCCGGCAGCCCCGTACGGCCTCTAGGCCAGCACCCGCCGCAGCCGCTCCAGCACGTCCGCGTAGCGCCGGGCGGTCTCCTGAATCAAGGCCTCCGGCAGCTCCGGGGCCGGAGGCTGCTTGTTCCAACCGATTCGCTCCACGTAGTCGCGCACCGGCTGCTTGTCCAGGCTGTCCACCGGGGCCCCCTCCCGGTACCGGTCGGCCGGCCAGTAGCGGCTGGAGTCGGGGGTGAAGACCTCGTCGATCAGCACGATCTCTCCCTGCACCCAGCCGAACTCGAACTTGGTGTCGGCGAGGATGATCCCGGCCCTGGCCGCCGCCTCCGCCGCATAGCGGTAGAGCGCCAGCGACTTCTCCTTGATGAAGTCGGTCACCGCGTCGCCGTAGAGCGCCCGCACCCGTTCTTCCGAGACGTTCTCGTCGTGGCCGGCGTCGTTCTTGATGGCCGGCGTGAAGATGGGCTCGGGCAGCCGGCTCGAGAGCCGGAGCCCCCCGGGCAGCGGGACCCCGCAGACCGAACGGCTCGCCTGGTACTCCTTCCAGCCCGAGCCGGCGAGGTACCCCCGCACCACGCACTCCACATCGATCCGCCGGGCCCGGCGGACTACCATGGACCGCCCCTCCAGCAGGGGCATGGCCTCCTCCGGCAGGCCCAGGCCGGAGAGGTCTTCGGTCAGCAGGTGATTGGGCACAAGCTGCTCGGTGGCCCGGAACCAGAGCAGGCTCATCTGCGTGAGCACCCGACCCTTGCCCGGGATGCCCTGCGGAAAGACCACGTCAAAGGCTGAGAGCCGGTCGGTGGCCACCATGAGGAGCCGGTCCGCGTCCAGTTCAAACACCTCGCGGACCTTGCCCCGGTGCAGCCGCTTCAGGCCAAGGTCGGGCACCTCCAGCAAGCAGTCCATGCCACTACCCCCTTGAAATCACGGCGGCCTGCCCCATGCAGGCGGCCCCGGCCGGAAGCCCGGCGGGCCCGCCACCTGCATCAGGCAGGCGCCTTCATCGGTAAGACCAGATTGCGGCCGCACGCAGGCGTGCCGGCCCCTCAGGCTCCCGCCCGCTCCCCCGGTTCCCCCGATCAGATCTCGAGCTGGGTCATCAACAACAGGGCCACTGCGAATCCCAGCAGCGCCCCCACCAGCGCTCCCAGGTGACGGCTCAGGCGCCGGGGCCAGAGGTAGGTGACCAGCACCGTGACCATCAGGCCGGCCAGCGCGCCCACCACGATGCTCCCGATGCCGGTCATTCGATCAACCCCAGTCGCTTCATGATCGTGTCCACGTGGCGCAGATGGTGCCTCAGGTCAAAGGCGGCGTCCAGCTCCGCCGGCGTGAGGAGCGACTGCACCGTCGGGTCCTGCTCCAGCAGCCGGCGCAGGTGGATGCCCTCGGACCAGGCCTGCATGGCCCGCTCCTGCACGATGGCGTAGGCCTGCTCCCGGGAGAGCCCCTTCTCCACCAGGGCCAGGAGCACCGACCCGGAGGAGGTGAGGCCGTAAGAGGCCTGCATGGAGCGCTTCATGTTCTCGGGGTAGACGTGCATGTTCTCGACGACCCAGGTCATCCTGGCCAGCAGATAGTCGGCCAGGATGGTGGAGTCGGGCAGGATCACCCGCTCCACGGAGGAGTGGGAGATGTCGCGCTCGTGCCAGAGCGGCACGTTCTCCAGTGCGGCGACGGCGTTGGCCCGCAGGATGCGGCTGAGCCCGGAGATCTGCTCGAGGGTTACCGGGTTCCGCTTGTGCGGCATCGCACTGGAACCCTTCTGGCCCGGCGAGAAGGGCTCCTCCACCTCGCGGGTCTCTGTCTTCTGCAGCAGCCTGAGCTCGATGGCCAGGCTGTCCAGGGACGAGCCCAGGATGGCCAGGGTGGTGAGCAGGTGCGCGTGCCGGTCGCGCTGCAGCACCTGCGTGGAGATGTCGGCCGGCGCGAGCCCCAGCTTCTCGCACACGTACTGCTCTACGAAGGGGTCGATGTTGCCGTAGTTGCCCACCGCCCCGGAGAGCTTGCCCACCGCGATAGACTGGCGGGCCTGCTCCAGCCGGGCGCTGTCACGCTTGAACTGGGCGTAGAAAACGGCCAGTTTCAGGCCGAAAGAAGTGGGCTCGGCGTGCACGCCGTGGGTGCGGCCCATGATCAGGGTATCCTTGTAGCGCACGGCCTGCCGGCCCAGGGCGGCGATCAGGCCATCCAGCCCCTTCTGCACCTCCTGCACCGCTTCGTTCAGCACGGCGGAGAGGGCCGTGTCCACGACGTCGGTGGAGGTGAGTCCGTAATGGATGTAACGGGCCGCCGGATGGCCGATGCGCTCGGCCACGGCCTGGGTGAAGGCGATCACGTCATGGCGGGTCGTCGCCTCGATCTCGGCCACGCGCCGGACGAATGCCTCGTCCACGGTGAAGGCGCGGGCCTTCAGCTCTTCCACAGCGTCGGCGGGGATGACCCCGAGCTTCGCCCAGGCCTCGCAGGCCAGGAGCTCCACCTCGAGCCACTTCTGGAACCGGTTCTCCGCCGACCAGAGCTGCGCCATGCGCGGCCGGGTGTAGCGCTCGATCATTGGCATCCTCTCCCTCTTGCGGACAGGTTTTCCCCGCCTCCAGCGTAGCCTTCCGGCGCCGGGGCCGCAAGAGCAGACGCGGGGCCCGGGGTTCTGCCCGAGCCCCGCGTCGTACTGCGCCAGGGTTGATCTGGGGTTTGAGGATACGCCGCTACAGTCCCAGTGCGTCGATGACGAAGTAGACGATGAAGAAGACGGCAAGCACCCACATCATCCAGTGGACCTTGCGGTGCTGACCCGTGAACAGGTTGATGGCGGCGTAGGCCACGAAGCCCAAGGCCATGCCCTCTGCAATGGAGTAGGTGAAGGGCATCATCAGGGCCGTGATGATGGCCGGCAGGGCAATGCTGAAGTCGTCCAGGTCGATCTGCGTAATGGAGGAGGCCATCATGACGCCGACGATGATGAGGGCCGGAGCGGTGGCCTCGCCCGGAATCGCCAGGAAGGCCCCGGAGAAGAAGGAGGCCAGCAGGAAGAGGACCGCCACCGTGACGGCCGTGAGCCCGGTGCGTCCACCGACGGAGACGCCGGCCGCAGACTCCACATAAGTCGTCGTGTTGGAGGTGCCCAGCAGCGAGCCGATGATGGTGCCGCAGGAGTCGGCGATCAGCGCCCGGGTGCCGCCCTTCAGGTTGCCCTCCTTGTCGATCATGTCGGCCTTGGAGGCGACGCCGACGAAGGTGCCGATCGTGTCAAACAGGTCGGCGAAGAACATGGCGAAGATCACGGCGAACATCTTGGCGCTGAACAGGCCCTCGAAGCTCAGCTGCAGGAAGGTCGGGGCCAGCGAGGGCGGCGCCGAGAACCACGTCTCCGGCATATGGGTGATGCCCATGGGAATGCCGACGAGAGTGGTGATCAGGATGCCCAGCAGGATGCCGCCGGTCACCTTGCGGGCCACCAGCACCCCGGTGATGATGAGGCCAATGATGGACAGCAGCGTCTTCGGATCGTTCAGGTGACCCAGGGCGATGGTGGTGTTCGGGTCGGCCTGGACGATGCCGGCGTGGATGAGGCCGATCAGCATGATGAAGAAGCCGATGCCGGCGGAGACGGCGTGCTTGAGCGACTCCGGAATGGCCCGGATCATCAGCTCCCGCAGGCCGGTCATGGTGACGATGAGGGCCAGCACGCCTGAGATGAAGACCGCACCCAGGGCCTGCTGCCAGGGAAGCTGGAGCATGCCGCAGAGCGTGAAGGCGAAGAACGCATTCAGCCCCATGCCCGGCGCCAGGGCGACCGGCCAGTTGGCCACCAGGCCCATCACCAGGGTGGAAAGCGCAGCGGCCAGGATCGTGGCCATGAAGATGGCGCTGGGCTCCATGCCGGTGCCGGTGGACAGGATGTTGGGGTTGACGGCGATGATGTACGACATCGTGACGAAGGTGGTCAGTCCGGCGAGAACCTCTGTCTTGACGGTGGTGCCGTGCTCCGTGAGCTTGAACACGCGGTCGAGGAACCCCGGCGACATGTCATTCGGACGAATCGCCTCACGAACAGCCACAGCGGAACGCCTCCTCAGAGGAAATGAGTGGTGGGACCGATGAGCGCCTGTCGAACCAAGAACTGAGGCGGGCAGGTGCACTCCCGCCTGGAGTGAAACCTGCCCGCCCGGGTTTTTCGCCCATCGGTGTAGCCGGGCCGCTCCCGGCCTGTGCCGCTTGGTCGCTGACCGGCGCCGGGGACGACGCCGCGGAACCCTAGGCACACTTTCCTCCGCAGCCGGTTTTCGCACCGGCCTCTACTTCCACTCTACGGATCGGCGCAGCCGCTGTCAACGGGAAACCCGAACTTTTTTATCCCTTGTCCAGAAATCGTTCGGACCTTACCGATCGGGTTGGGACACCAGGGTCCATTCCGTTCGCATTCACATAACCTGTTGCCAGAACGGACAGAATGATGCGAAGGGGGGAAACTCCGATGATGTACGGCCCTGCGCCCTGGCCGCAGCGAGGCGGGCTCCCGGCGCCGGGGTCGGCGGCGCCCGGGTGGCCCGTGGGCGCTGCGCGGGTGCCTGTGCAGCCCCTGGGCCGGTTCTTCCAGCAGACCCTGCCCGGCACCGCCGTAGCCCACAGCCATCACGTGGACGCCCTGCGCCTCCCCGAGGTGCGGAACAATCCCGCATTCCAGCGCTTCACCGAGATCGAACTGCACGAGCTGCATCACCAGATTGCCGCGATGGGCGCCCTGCAGCGCCTGCGGACGGGCGACCGCCGCGCCCTCGAGAGTCTGGGCTATAACCTCTCCCGCTTCGTGGCCCGCCGCCAGGCCGCACAGGAGGCGGTCCGGGCGCTTCCCGCCGCGGTGCGCAACAACGCCGACGTCCAGCGCATGTTGCGGCTCGTCCGCCAGTCCAACCGCCAGATTCGCCAGTACTGGCCTTATATCGCACAGGCCATCGCCGCAGCCGGCCTGGGCACGATGGAGCGGCCCCAGCTCGAGGAGTAGTGGCTGCAAGCGAAAACGCGAGGGTCCGGACACCCGAGCGGTGGCCGGACCCCGCTGTTTCCAGGCGCCCCGCCGCAGCCCGCCCTCCGGCGTTCAGTGGAGCATGCGCGGGTGGCCCCCCGCGGGCCGGTAGAGCTGAAGCGTTCCTTCCCGCAGCGTGTACAGCTGCGGCGAGACCGGGTAGGGGCTGTGGTTGAACGCCACGTCGACGAACTCGGCCATCTCCGCCACGAAGACCGGGTCGGCGTCGCCGAACATGATCAGAAGGTCGCGGTGGGGCGCCGCGATCACGGGGTTCCCCGGAACCAGCGCGGCGGCCTCGCAGAGCCGCCGAGTGAGGAGCAGGCGGGCGGCGTCATAGCCGTCCCGCGCCTGCCACACCAGGGCGAGGTGATGACCAGCCCCGCGGCGGGTCGCGGGCCGATAGGAGCGCGCCAGGTTGGCGAGGGCGAGGGCGAGCAGGTCCGCCTTGGCCATGTTCCAGTGCCCCAGCATCGCGTAGTCGATGTACGTATACCGGTGTGGCTCGTCCACAACAAAGGCCACCGCCACCTCGCCCAGATGGGGGATGGCCGCCAGGTCGCGGTCGCCCCGGTACTCCTCGGGCACCAGCCAGTACGGCACCAGCTGCGGCAGCAGCCGGCCCCGCACCTCCTCCAGGCCGGGACCGCGCGGCCGACGTACCCCCGGCCCGCCTTCCGGCCAGAGTACCGTACGCGCGCCGCCCACAAGCCTCCTGCCCATCGCGTCACCCCACTTCCGTTGCAACGGCTTCGGCGCGGGGTTAGACGGAATCGCCGCGCAGTTCGGTGCAGGAACGGAGCAAGTTCTGCTTTGAACCAGCCATCTGTGCGCAAATTGGACCCATCCAATTTGGGATGGTTCTGGCTGTTGACGGCCAAAGGTGCGGACGGCACCATGACAGGTGAGACCGATCGCACAGCGGGAGGGGAATGGGAATGTACAAGGCACTGACGATCGCCGGCTCCGACACCAGCGGCGGCGCGGGCATTCAGGCCGACCTGAAGACTTTCCAGGAGCTCGGTGTCTACGGCATGTCCGTGCTCAACGTGATCGTGGCCATGGACCCCCACAACAACTGGAACCACCAGGTCTTTCCCCTGGACCTCGCGCTGGTGGAGGCCCAGATGACCACCGTCTTCGAGGGCATCGGCGTCGACGCTCTGAAGACCGGCATGCTCGCCTCGGCGGCGGTGGTGGAGCTGGTCGCCCGCAAGCTGGAGCAGTTCGGCATCGAGCGGGTGGTCATCGACCCGGTGATGGTCTGCAAGGGAACCGACGAGGTGCTGATGCCCGACCATGCGGCCGCCATCCGGGAGCTGCTGCTGCCGCGCGCCCTTGTGGTGACGCCGAACCTCTTCGAGGCGGCGCAGCTGGCCCAGCGGCCGCCCATTCATACGCTGGACGACATGAAGGAGGCCGCCGCCCGCATCCACGAGGCCGGGGCCCGCAACGTGCTGATCAAGGGCGGCACGAAGCTGCAGGGCGTGGAGAAGGCGGTGGACCTGTTCTACGACGGCCGGGAGTTCACCCTCCTGGAAGCCGAGCGGGTCACCCACGGGTTCACCCACGGCGCCGGCTGCACCACGGCGGCGGCCATCACGGCCGAGCTGGCGAAGGGGGCCGGCGTGCCGGAGGCGGTCCGCACGGCCAAGCGGTTCGTCAGCGCGGCCATCCGCCACGGCTTCCGCCTCAACCAGTTCGTGGGACCCGTGATGCACGGCGCCCTGCGCGCCTTCGGCGACAACTAGGGCTGGCGGGTAAGGACCAACTTCATCCCGACGATCATGAGGAGAACGCCGACCACCTGCGGCCAGCGGATCGGGATCGGCCCGACGGTGCCGAAGCCGACGGCGTCGATCAGCAGCGCGGCGATGAGCTGAATGCCGGTCAGCAGGCTCAGGGTGGCGTTGACCCCGATGGAGCCGGTGCCCACGATCACCGCGGTGACCACCACGGCGCCGCAGATGCCCCCCACCAGGCTCCAGGGCGGTGCCGCGGCGATGCCGCCGGCCAGGCCGGAGATGCCCTGGCCCCGGAGGGTGAAGAGCGTGAGCACCAGCATGGTAAGAGCGCCCACGGTGAAGGAAACCAGCGACGCCGGGATCGGCCCGGTGTGGCGCGCGAGGGTCGTGTTGATCGGCGCCTGCAGGGCGCCGGCCACTCCGCCGGCGACGATGAGCAGCCATGTCACCCAGGAAGCCATGAAGCCGCCTCCTCACCAAACCTCGCTATAAGGTAACGGTCAAGGTTAATCGTGTTCGGCGCCGGCAGGAGAACTCCTCTGCCGGGCGCCGTGCAGAGCGCTGCGGCCAGGCGGGCATCCCGCCTGGCCGCGACCGCGTTTGCATCATATTCTTGCCGGCATGTGCCCTGCCACCCAGTCTGCCAGGTGGTTGAAGTCTTCCGTCAGAGTGGCCAGGGGGATACCGCGGTGGAAGAGCATCACGGTGGGCACCTCCACCACCCCGAGCCGCTGGGCGACGCGGGCCGACTGCTGGCAGTCGATCCGAACCACGTGCACCCGGCCGCCGGCGCTGCCGGCCACCTGCTCCACCTGCTGCAGCACGTCGAGCGAGAGCGGATCCGCGGGGCTCCAGAACACGGCCAACACCGGATCGGCCGGTCCCAGCAGCTCGTGGTTCACCAGTTCCTCGTCGGCCAGGAAGCGCTCGGCCGACCGGGCCGCAATCGCGCCGTCCGCAGCGGCGGTGATCACCTGACGGACCCACTTGCGGCGGGCGTCTCCGGCGGCGTAGATGCCGTCGACGCTGGTCGCCATCGTCTCCGGATCGGCGATGATGTACCCCCGGGCGTCCAGGTGGATGCCGCTGCCGCGCAGGAAGTCAGTGCAGGGCGTGATGCCGGCCAGCACGAAAACGGCGTCGGCGGGGAGCGTCCAGCGCTCTCCGTTCACCAGGCTCCTCAGCACGACCCGCTCCACGCGGCCCTCGCCCTGAATCTCCTCCACCGCCGTCTGGGCAATCACCTGAATGCCGGAGCTCCCGCGGAGCTGCGCCAGACTGGCGGGGCAGGCGTCCATGCGGTCCTCGGAATGGATGCAGACCAGCGAGACTTTCCGGGCCGACTGCGCCAAGTGCACGGCCGCCGCCACCGCCGCGTCGCCGTCGCCCACCACCACGACGTCCCGGCCGGCCCAGTCTGCGGCGGAATCCGCCACCGCGTAGTGGACGCCGCGGCCACGGAGGCGCTCCTCGCCCCGCACGCCCAGCGTCCGGGGCTCGGCACCCGGGCACAGGATGACCGCTCTGGCCTCATACGCCACACCCTGCCTGGTGTAGACGGTCTTGAACGGGCCTTCCGGCTCCAGGCGGCTGACCTCGGCCTGCAGGAAGGTGACGCCCAGCGCCTCCGCCTGCCCCCGGAAACGACTGACCAGATCGGGACCGGTGGTACAGCCGGCCCCGGGGAAATTATCGATCTGCATGATGTGCGCGGCCCGGCCGCCGGGCTGCCCCTTCTCGATGAGCAGGGTCGACAGCCGGGACCGTGCCCCGCAGATGGCCGCAGCGAGGCCCGCCGGGCCGCCGCCGACAACGATGAGGTCGAAGCGTGCGGTCATGATACCCCTCCCGTGATCGGTGTTGCAATCCGCCCACTGCGAAAAAAGGGACCGACCCGAGACCGGTCGCTCCCGTGTTGTGCTGACCCGGACGCACGGCCGTGCGGGCGGCCGTGCGCATGGCTGCCGACGTTGACGCTCGGCGCTGTTGTTACTCTCAGGGTATCGGTTGGAAAATTGTTGGTCAACTGGCCAGATGGCTCCATTGCGATGACACGAAAGGCTATGCCGACTGGCCTCCGCGCCTCGGGCGCAGACTGAAGCCCAGTCCGTCGAGCACCACAAACATCACGCCGGTGAAGAGAAAGAGCCAGCGAAACTGCTTGGGCAGGTTCAGGAACCGGGGGATGATGCTCAGGAGGCCGAGCGGCACGGAGAAGCGGAAGAGCGCCGCCGCGAGGGACGGCAGGAACGGGCGGCCGGCCAGCTTGCATGCGAGCGCGGCCGCGGGCACCACCAGGGGCGAGAGGCCGCCCAGGATCCAGACGGGGTCGAAGGTGTCGAGCAGGTGGCCGGCCCGCATCACCGCCGGAATGATGTGAAGGACCGCCACCATGGAGATATGCGCCCAGGAGATGACGGCGAAGCCGGCGCCCACGATGAACTGCACGCCCGGCTTCACCTCAGGCTCGATGAGGATGGCCAGCTGAAGGAAGGACCAGGCAAGCAGCGCCGCGACGAGCCCGCCGGCGAAGTAGGGCAGGTAATACGGGTAGGAGAGGGTATAGACGGGCGTCACGTAGGCTGCCAGCGCGCAGAGCACGGTGAGCACCAGCCGGTAGTAGATGCGGGCCACTGGGCATCCCTCCCCTCTCTGCGCACGGCGCACCTCTCATGGCTTTCTTGTTCGCATCCGGTCAACCGCTTTCCTGCCCTGACGGGGGAGGCCGGACGGCGCGGAAAAGGGGCTGCCCAACGAGAGCAGGCAGCTCTCGGGGCAACCCCGGTCCGTCAGGGTACGGTTCAGTTCTTCCGCTGCACCGCGGCGTACACCCGGGTGGGCAGGCCGAAGATGTCGATGAAGCCCTTGGCGGCCTTGTGGTCGAACTTGTCGGCCTTGTCGTAGGTGGCCAGGTCGTAGGAGTAGAGCGTGTACGGCGACTTGCGGCCCACGCAGAAGGCCGAGCCCTTGAAGAGCTTCACCCGTACCTCGCCCGTAACGGTCTCCTGCGACTTCTTGATGAAAGCGTCCAGCGCCTCCTTCAGCGGGTGGAACCAGAGGCCGTTGTAGACCAGCTCGGCGTACTTCTGCTCCAGCCCCAGCTTGAAGTGGTGCAGCTCACGGGGCAGGGTGAGGGCCTCGAGCTCCTTGTGGGCGAGGGTGAGCACTGTGGCCGCCGGCATCTCGTAAACCTCGCGGGACTTGATGCCCACCAGCCGGTTTTCCACGTGGTCGATGCGGCCCACGCCGTGCTTGCCGGCGATGGCGTGCAGCTGCTCGATCAGCTGCACCAGCCCCATCCGCTCGCCGTTCAGCGCGACGGGCACGCCCTGTTCGAAGCCGATCTCCACGTACTCGGGCTCGTCGGGCGCGTCCTTGGGGTTCACCGTCCACTCGAAGGCCTCCTCGGGGGCCTCGGCCCAGGGGTCCTCCAGCACGCCGGCCTCGCAGGAACGGCCCCACAGGTTCACGTCGATGGAGAAGGGGTTCTCCTTGCCCACCGGTACCGGGATGCCGTGCTGCTGGGCGTAGTCGATCTCCTCCTCCCGGCTCCAGGCCCATTCCCGCACGGGGGCCAGCACCTCAAGGTTCGGGTTGAGGGCGGCCACCGACACGTCGAACCGCACCTGGTCGTTGCCCTTCCCGGTGCAGCCGTGGGCGACGTACTGAGCCCCTTCCTTCTCCGCCACTTCCACCAGCAGCTTGGCGATCAGCGGACGGGAGAGCGACGCAGAGAGGAAATACTTGGACTCATAGCAGGCGTTGGCCTGCAGGGCCGGCAGGATGAAGTCATACGCGAACTGCTGCTTCGCGTCGTATACATAGCTCTTGACGGCGCCGATGGAGAGCGCTTTCTTCTGAATGAAGTCGAGGTCCTTGTCATTGGCCCCGAGGTCCACCGCCAGAGCGATCACGTCGGCGTCGTAGTGCTCCTTGATCCAGTGAATCGCGACCGACGTGTCCAGCCCGCCTGAATAAGCCAACACACACTTCTTGTTCCCCATGAATCCGGCGCCTCCTCAGTATTGAGCCCGCTGCCCGGGGCTTCTTTGGTGCATGATTATAACTCCATATGAATAAGTATGCAATAGGGACCCGGGCAGATTCCCGGGTCCCTTTGCGCGCAGGCGCCCGGGCGCCCCGTCACCGGGCGTCCGGGCGCAGTATGACTGGCTATACGCCGCGGGCCTGCTCCACGCCGGCCACCGGGACGGGAAGGCGCCGCCGCACTCCGCCGAAGAGCAGCCGGATTCCGTTCAGCGCCACCAGAACCGTCGATCCCTCGTGGCCCACCACCGCCAGCGGCAGCGTAAGGTTCCCGAGCAGGCTGGTCGTCACCAGCACCATGATCACACCCGTGGCGAAGGCCAGGTTCTGCCAGACCACCCGCCGGGCCCGTCGGCCGAGCTGGAAGACCTCAGGCAGGCGGGAGAGGTCGTCGGCCATCAGCACCACGTCGGCGCTCTCCAGCGCCGCGTCGTTGCCGGCGCCGCCCATGGCCACCCCCAGGCTGGCCCGCGCCAGGGCCGGGGCGTCGTTGATGCCGTCTCCCACCATGGCCACGGGGCCGTACTGCCGCTCCAGCGCTGCGATGGCCTCCAGCTTGTCGGCCGGCAGCAGTCCGGCCTGGTACTCGTCGACGCCGGCTTCCGCCGCCACCGCCGCGGCGACCCGCTCGTTGTCGCCGGTCAGCATCACGATCCGCTCCACGCCCTGGGCCCGCAGAGCGGCGATCACGGCCCGGGCCTGCGGGCGAATCTGGTCGGCGACGCCGAGCACGCCCAGGGGCTTCCCCTCCGCCAGTACCAGCACCGCCGTCTCGCCCTGCTCTTCCAGCCGCTCGGCCTGGGCGAGGAGCCACCGGAGGGAGGTCTCAGCGCGGGCGCCCTCCCACAGGCGCCGGCTGCCCACCTGCACCAGCCGCCCCTCCACCCGGGCGGTCACGCCGAGGCCGGGCTGCTCCTCCACCTGCTCGGGCTCGGGCAGCTCCTCCAGCTGCCGCCGGGCAGCCGCCACGATTGCCCTTCCCACCGGGTGACCCGAGCGCAGCTCGGCGGATGCCGCCAGCCGGAGCAGTTCCGTCTCGGCAACCCCCTCCGCGGGGCAGAGCGACGTCAGCCGCGGCCGGCCCTCGGTGAGGGTGCCGGTCTTGTCAAATGCGACGACCTTAATGTCCCCCGCCTGCTCCAGGTGGACGCCGCCCTTGAACAGGATGCCCTGCCGGGCACCGGCGGCGATGCCGGAGAGGAGTGCCGCCGGGGTGGCGATCACCAGCGCGCAGGGCGACATCACCACCAGGAGCTGCATGGCCAGGTAGAAGCTGTCCGACCACGCCCACCCGGCCACGAGCGGGGGCAGGGTCCAGGTGAGCAGGGCTACGGCCACCACGATCAGCGTATAGTAGCGGTCGATCCAGTCAACGGCACGCTGGGCCCGGGCCTTGTGCTCGTGCGCCTGCTCCACCAGCCGGATCACCCGGGCCAGGGTCGACTCCCCGGCGGGCTTCGTCACCCTGACCAGCAGGCTGCCCGTGGTGTTGAGGCTGCCGGCGTAGACCGGCGAACCCGCCTCCTTGGCCACCGGCACCGACTCGCCGGTGATGGGGGCCTGGTCGATGGCCGAGCGGCCCTCCACCACGACGCCGTCGATTCCCACCCGCTCGCCGGGCCGCACCACCACGAGATCGCCCGGCTGCACCTGCTCCAGCGGCACCAGCCGCTCCGCGCCGTCCTCCTGCCGCACCAGCACCTCTTCCGGCCGCAGCGTCATCAGCGCCTCGATCGCCCGCCGCGTCCTACCCGACACGAACTCCTCGAGCGCGTTGGAGAGGGCGAAGAGGAAGATGAGCACCGCACCCTCGCCCCAGCGCCCCAGGGCGGCAGCGCCCATCGCGCCCATCACCATCAGCATATCGATGTTCAAGCTGCCCCGCCGCAAGGCGGCCAGCCCATCCTTCACCCGCAGGTAACCGCCGCTGACGTAGGCGGCCGCGTAAGCCACGGCCGACCACGCCGACAGGCCCGGCGCTCCATGCTCCAGCGCCCAGCCCAGCACGAGGAAGAACCCGCTGAGCACGGTCGCCCAGACCAGCGGCCGCAGTTCGTCATCCAGCCAGTGCCCCGTCCTCGGAGTCACCGGACCACCCCCTACTTTAGAACCGTTCTAAGCTAGAATCATTCTAGCTCCGCCCGCGGCGGTTGGCAAGGGCCTGTTGGGATTTCAGATAAAAAAACCGCCACGGCGGTGTGCCGTGGCGGCATTGTACGTGTTCCTAGTCCGCGACGCCCTCCCCGCTGCAGGCGGGGCAGATGCCATAGTAAAGCATCTGGGCGCCGATCACCCGGAAGCCGGTCTGCCGGGCGACCGCCTCCTCCATCCCGGTGGAGACGTGGGGCAGGTCGATCACCCGCTTGCAGCGAATGCAGACGACGTTGATGTGCGTGTCCACGTCGAGCTCGTAGTGGACGGCGCCGGCTGCGTCGGGGCCCAGCTCGTAGAGCAGCCCCCGCTCCTTCAGGACGGTCAGCGTGTTGTACACCGTGGCGAGGCTCACGCCCGAATGGTACCGTCGGGCGGCCTCGAAGATCTCCTGCACCGTGGGATGGTGCTTGCCCGCCATGTCGGCCAGGGCCTTGCAGATGGCGCTGCGCTGAGCCGTCAGCTTCAGCCCCGCCGCGCGGAGCCCGGCCGAGAACGAGTCTTCGTGCTGCATGTCAGCAGTGTCGTTCCTGGTTGGCGTCATGGCGTTCACCTCCCACAGCGAGAACCATTCTAGGTAAGAGTATAGCAGATCGCGGCGTCATGCAATAGTCTACTCGCACCTTCCGGCAGACTTGCGTTGCGCCTAGAAGCCGATCTCGGTCAGGAAGCCGCGCAGCTTCGCCGCGGAGGCCCTGAGCTCCTGTTCCTCCTCAGGCGCCAGCGGCAGCTGGATGATCTCCTCGACCCCGTGCCGGCCCACCACGCACGGAACCCCCAGGCAGACCCCGTCGATGCCGTGGTAGCCCTGCAGGTAGGTGGAGACCGGCAGGATGGATTTCTGGTCCTGCAGGATCGCCTCGCAGATGCGGGCCAGCGCCAGGGCGATGGCGTAGTAGGTCGCACCCTTGGCGGCGATGATCTGGTAGGCCGCGTTGCGGGTCTCCTCGAGGATCTGGACCCGCTCCTCCGGCGTGAGGCGCCAGCGGTCCCCGGCCTCGGGGCTGTCGATCGGGACGCCGCCCACGCTGGCCTGGGACCAGACGGCCAGCTCGCTGTCGCCGTGCTCGCCGATGATCATGCCGTGCACCGACCGCGGATCCACGCCGAACCGGGTGGCCATGAGGTAGCGCAGGCGGGAGCTGTCGAGCAGGGTGCCCGAGCCGATCACCCGGTTCGGCGGCCAGCCCGACAGCTTGAGGGCCACCTGCGTCAGGATGTCCACCGGGTTGGTCGCGATGAGCAGGATGCCGTCGTGGTTGTAGCGGGTCACCTGGGAGATGATCTGGTCGAAAATGGCCACGTTCCGGCCCATGAGGTCCGTGCGCGTCTCGCCCGGCCGCTGGGCCGCCCCGGCCGCGATCACGATGATGTCGGCCCCCTCGCAGTCGGGGTAGTCGCCCAGCCGGATCTTGAGCGGGTGGGCAAGCATGAGGCCGTGGTTCAGGTCCAGCACGTCGCCCAACGCCTTCTCCTTGTTGGCGTCGATCACCACCAGCTCGTTGGCAAGTCCCTTGAGCAGCACCGTGTAGGCGAAGGTCGCTCCGACCTGGCCGCAACCGATGAGCACGATCTTGGACATGGCTGTCTCTCCCTTCGTGCGTCGATGCGTCTTCCGTCAGCATGTGCAACGGCGGGTCGAATCTCCGCACAGGTCAACGCCTGGAAATTGCTTACAAAAAGCTGGCCCGGGCAGGACAACGGTTCCTGCCGGGAAATCGGGTGACTCAGAACCAAACCGGGCCGGCTGCGGGTCTTATAGGCAGAGACAACGCCATCCGCTCCGGGGGGTGTGGCCTCGTGACGTCCGTCTTCCTTTACACCTTTTATGTCGGTTTTGGCCTTACGCTCGTGTCGGCCATCCTCGGCTTTTTGAACATGGGCGGTAAGGCCGGAGATCTCTCCCACGGCGGTGACCTCTCTCACGGTGGCGATCTCTCCGCAGGTGCGGACTTCTCGGCCGGTGCAGATCTCTCGGCCGGTGCAGATCTCTCGGCCGGCGGTGATCTTTCCGTCGGTGGCGACCTCTCGGCAGGCGCCGATCTCGCCCACGGGGGCGACCTGGCGATCCCGCCGGCCGTGGACCTCTCCGCCGACGCGGACATGGCCCACGGGCAGAAGGGCCACATCGGCAAGGCGGCCGCCATCTCGCCCATCAACTTCCAGACCCTCATGGCGGCGCTCATGGGCTTCGGCGGGGTCGGCTACCTGGTCTCCTCCCTCGGGCCGGCTGTCGTGTGGCTCTCCCTGGTCGGCGCGGCGGCAGGCGCCTTCACCACCGGCTGGCTGATCTATCGCTGGCAGCGCTTCCTGATCCGGGGCGAGCGTCCCCTGCCGCCCACCAGCTACACGGGCATCGTCGGGAAGCTGACGGTGTCGATCCGGGAAGGGGGCACAGGGGAGGTGGTCTACCGGCAGCACGGCTCCCGCATGGTGTCGGCGGCCCGCTCTGCGGACGGGCGCCCCATCCCCAAGGGCGAAGAGGTCGTGATCCTGCGCTATGAGCGGGGCGTCGCCTACGTCCAGCCATGGCGAGAGTTCATGAAAGAGAACGTGGTAAGGGGGATTGAGAACGGATGAACTGGGGTCCTCTGATCTACGCCGGCCTGACCATCGTCGGCGTCCTGATCCTGCTCGCGCTCCTGGCCTCGATGTACCGCAAGGTGCCGCCCAACCGGGCACTCATCGTCTACGGTTTTGGCGGGCCCCGCGTCACCAAGGGCGGCGGCCTGGTCGTGTGGCCGCTGATCCAGTCAGCCCAGGAGCTCTCCCTGGAACTGATGTCCTTCGACGTGGTCCCGCAGCAGGACTTCTACACCGTCCAGGGCGTCGCGGTCACCGTGGAGGCGGTGGCGCAGATCAAGGTGAAATCTGACACCGAGTCCATCCTGACCGCGGCCGAGCAGTTCCTGTCGAAATCCATCAAGGAACAGCACGAGATCCTCAAGCTCGTCATGGAGGGCCACCTGCGGGGCATCGTGGGCCAGCTGACGGTGGAGCAGATCGTCAAGGAGCCCGAGATGGTGGCCGACCGCATGCGGGCCAACGTCGCCGACGACATGGCGAAGATGGGCCTGGAGGTCATCTCCTTCACGGTCAAGGAGATCAAGGACAAGAACGACTACATCAACAACATGGGCCGGCCGGACACCGAGCGCATCAAGCGGGCGGCCGAGATTGCCGCCGCCGAGGCCCAGCGCGACACCGAGATCAAGCGGGCCGAGGCCATGCGGGAGGCGGCCATCGCCAAGGCGAAGGCCGAGCAGGAAACGGTGCTGGCCCAGTCCGAGTCGCTGGCCAAGCAGGCCGAGGCGCAGCGCGACCTGAACCTGAAGCGGGCGGCCTTCGAGGCCGAGACCAAGCGGGCGCAGGCCCAGGCCGACAAGGCCTACGACATCGAGGCCAACGTGATGCAGCAGCAGGTGATCGCCGAGCAGGTCCGCGTGCAGCAGATCGAGCGGCAGGAGCAGGTGAAGGTCCAGGAGGCCGAAATCCTGCGGCGTGAGAAGGAACTCATCGCCACCGTGCTGAAGCAGGCCGAGATCGAGCGGCAGAAGCAGGAG